>Ga0214544_1004886_pt1 | contig 26480 bp, 20 predicted proteins | sample CNSS3metaG_FD_160074 | JGI IMG/M metagenome (GOLD analysis project Ga0214544, IMG submission 160074) | Root nodule microbial communities from cowpea collected in UCLA plant growth center, Los Angeles, California, USA - CNSS3 | ecosystem: Host-associated > Plants > Roots > Nodule | place: USA... | reverse complement strand
AAATGATAAAGTGAAGCTAATTTCCTAATGCATAACCTAACTGGACTAAGCTATGTTTTATCCTAGATCAGTAGACATCATCAAAATTGTTCTTCGTTTATGGAAGAAAGGCTCCCCCTGCCAACAAAATGGTTGTGCCAATTTGCAACTATAGGCATAAAACTCCCACCACTATAAGAAATTTGGTCATCATCAACGCTTAGAATTCTTAGTTAATGAAAAATTTTCATAAGTAATATAATGTTATCTATGGATTACCTACGAAACCAATTCTGTAGGAAAATCAGCTCGTAGATAATTTTATTTACGAAAATGTAACTTACCTATGAATTATCTACGACAATATTCATCAATATTTATCTATGAAATTAAAACGTCGAAAATTATCTACAAACATTACCTACGGAATATAATGTAGAAAACTTATTTATGAAAATACTAATGGGAAAAGTACAAGTCCCAATACTCAAGTTACCTATGAAATATTTCACAAGTAACTTTTATGAAAATCTTTGTAAGTAACTTTTATGAAAGCTTTTGTAGGTAACTTACATACAAACCTTTTTTGTAGGTAACTTACGAAATTTTTCATAGATAACTAACCTACGAAGTTTTGCATGACTAACTTAATACAAAAAAAAAAAACAAAGTTTTGTAACAACCATACAACTTATAGCTAGAATCCCTGCAAATATATATATATATATAAATATATAAATATATATATATATATATATATATATATATATATATATATAAAATTTTATAAATACAATTCAAAAGTATAAAATTTTTTAAAAACTTTAATTTGTCAAAATGTATAAAACTATCAAATTTATTAGATATTTTAAAAACAATGAAGATTCACCATTTTTTTTATGTGATCACAAAATAATAAGTTGTAAAGATCTTATATAGTCATTATATTGTGTTTTGCAAAACGTTGATTGATGTCATCATATTGTAGAACAACAACAAACAATAATATTCATATTTTACTCAAATAGAACCAACAATAATAGCCAAATATCATTATCCTAGTTTTGGTCCTCATTTTGTGATTGTTCATTGATGTCTTGCATAATGATTTGTGCAACGGGAGGAAGAAGAGGGAGAAAAACAGTTGTAAGGGATTCTAATTTTCTCTATAGTCATTGATTCTCCTCCCTGGATTGACAAAACTCCTGCCTAGATTGACGAATCTCTTCTTCCAACCTTAGAATCTGATAACTTGGGCCTAACCATAGGCCCAGTCAAAGACCCAATCACTAGAAGCATGCTAAAAAGGATACAAAAAGATATGGATCTTCAAGAGCCCAGTGGGCTTCACAAGCTTCAAATATTATTTTCATGGGCCAAGGAAGATCTCAAGATATGATGGGCTTGTCCTAGTTCATTAGTATAGATTTAAATTGGGCCAATTGTTTAGGCCATGATTTCTAAATAAATTGTAAAATTACTAGAAGAAGTTTGGATCATAACTTACCTAGCTTTTGAAATTGGACCCATTCAAGCCCAATTCCGAAAGACTAAGCCAAGTTTGTGTCTATCCTAAACCATGCTTTGCACATTTAGCACATGTGTTAAATGAAGAAGGCGTGACACCTCCATGTGACAAGTGATTCGAAAATTATAGATCTTAGATCTATGCGTACATGTTTCACCTTGCATGGTTGAATTTGCATTTCATTTCATATAGCATTTAGCTTGCATTTGGAGCTTGCCTTCTACTAAAAATGAAGGCCTCCACCTCTTGTAAAGACACTATTGAATGTTCAATGTTATGTTTTTGAGATTAGTCCACAAACATTCTTTGAGAGTCACCTAGCTAGAGCATTCTTTTAGAATCTCCTCTAGCCTTCCTCCCTTGAGATTAACGCAGCCTTCTTAGAGTTTCTCCACCACCACTCAATCCGCCATCACCTAAACCTTTAATCTTCATTTGCTTATGTTGAATCACTCCATGGAGCCTCCTCATTCCAACTAACACGTCCAAGGAGGTCATCAAGCAGTATCTAGAGCCAACTCAACCCACAACCTCTTGGTTTAAGCTAAGTCCTTAGTTCTTTTCTTTTACATTTCTTTTTGTCTTGCTTATTTCTACCATTAATATTGTGTTCACATGGTTGTATGATGATTCCATCTTAGTTTCTCCTTGAATCAATTGGTATAATCAAGTAGGAAATCAAATATGTTTTTCGTGTAGTATTTTCTTGTTTTGATTAAGTGTCTCTTCATTTTAATTGGTTAAATCATGTTTAATTGAGTTAATTTTTCATTTGAGCATCATATATTTGTTGTCTTAATTCATGTGCTTCCTTACATGTCAAATTTCACGAGCTTAGCTGTTTAAAAGTTAAGTTTATGGATTGAATGTTAACACTAATGCAAAATGCTGGAAGAATTATTGTTTGCTGAAATGCAATTTGTTCTTGATCCAATTGCAAGCCATTTTCACTGATTGGTTGAGCTTTGAACTGTCTTATATTTTCTTTAATGAGTCATGCTTCATACTATATCATTATAAAGTTCATAGCACTAGCTTTTCCAATTGCAATTTGCTATTTCGTTTCAGTTTTCAAATATGTTCCAGTAATTTGTTCACATTGCACACTTATTGTTTTTTATTTATAACAATTAATTAGCAAGTTCAAAGTCAGATATGTTTTGAGAATAATTTGATTAAGACCTTCACGAAAAATATAAAAAAAGAATCAAAGAAAAATGTTGAAAAATGAGAAAATGATAAATCAATAAAGTGGAGGCATCAATTCACGTTTTCTACTTGACAACATTGTAATAAATCATAATAGAGTATAATTTTGAGGCCATTTTAGTCTAGTTTCAATTGAACATAACAAAGGTGGATTAATTCACTTGTTTTGGATACAATCATCGAGAGCTGCATAGAGCCTTCGGATCCTACAACATGTGTGTGTTAGTTATGTTTTAGGAGGTATGGATCACTTTTGAGAAATTAGATTTTATTCTCCCTTTCATCTGTTTTTTAGAGTGAGGTTGCATGTTTGCATTTCATACTTGCCTTTTGGTTTGCTTTTATCATGGAAGGGTTTAGTTGTATAAGGGTGGCGCGTTTACTACAAGAAAATTTTCCAAAATCTACAAATTTTTTTCATAGATAATTTCATTTTATCTATGAAAAAATTACATAGATAACATTAACATCTGTGAACAAAAAGATACAATTACGTATGAAAAATTTTAGTTAAGCATGGCAGGCTTTGACAGGAATTTTTCATACCAAGGATTACCTATGAAAATAAATATCATAAAAAAGAGGTATAAAAATCATTTAAGAAAAAAAGTTACATATGAAAAAGAGGTTCGTATGTAAGAATTTTATAGTTTTTTTAATTAAAAATAATATGTTATCTACGTGCAAATTTCTCAGATACCATATTTTTTATTTCACCTCTTAAGTTTAGGTTTTATTTTGCACTCCATGTACACTACTTTGTGACCCTCCTTATCTCCCTTTCGGCCTTCTGCGGCCACCTTCACCACCTTCTATAATCTCACAGTCACGTTACATCAACGTGCATGAACGATGTTTTCAGAATTATGATAGAAAATCAATGGCGTTTGCGAAACTAAATGTTTGTGCTTAGATATAAAATCCTCAAATCCCTAGATTTACTCCTCACACTTCTCTTACTTTACCCATCGCTCAATCTCTTGCTTTACTTCTCACACTTCGCTTCGATCTATGCTTTTCTTTTTAGCCTGTTAGGGATTCATTTATGTGTTCGTTGTATGTTTAGTTGTTTATGTTTCATTGGTCTCATTCTAGCCTATTTTGTTTGTTTAAATTCTCGAGCTTGTAGGTTTTATGAACGTATTTTCAGTTATTATTATCTTTCCCTCATAAGAGGCACTAGGTGATTTGGAAGCTATACTATAATCTCTTTATCCTCCCATCCTTTAATGTGTATTATAGTAATTTTTTTACTTGTTATATTACTTTACCCATTTGAATGAGAATGTGTTTTCTGTTCCCATTATCATCTGCCTTTTTATTCTCTTCTGACAATTCTTGTTTTAGATTGTGTATGATGATGGTGATAAGGAAATACTAGTTCTTAAATGTCATTTAACAATTAAAATTTAAAAGTAAATAAAAAGAACATAGATACATGACCATAAGTATGATTGGTTATGGTACAAATTAGAATTAGATTTTTTCCTTCCCGTTATTCATGGTCGCCAATAGATTAGTATAAAGATATTCAAACGTATGAGGGAATGATTTCGACATTGTGCTCTAATATATATGTAACTTTTTTAAATACACAGAACATGACTTCATTTCCTTTAACTTGTGGTTGGATGTATAATAGGATGTATAAGGGTAGAGGAAGTTTGAAACCTACTTTCGTAGCCAAGAATGAAAAGTTTGTCGAAATAGCCTATCAACAAGAAAGTTATGTTAATGGAAGGCAACTTAGATGCCCGTGGACTAAATGTGGGTGTACAAGGATTTATGATGTTCAAACAGTCAAGGTCCACCTCTACAAGCATGGCTTTATGCCTAACATTATTTGGACTAATCATAGCGAAGCTATAGAGAATATTTCCCATAATGTTGATGATGCTTCAGGAATTGGTATACATTGATTGAAGGGGTATACATTGACTGAAGAGCTTTTGAAGGAAGCAACTCAATGATTTTATAATCTATTAGTTGAGTCAAATGAACCATTATTTGAAGGATCTTCAATGTATAAATTATCAATTTGTATTAGAATTTTAGCAAGTAAGTTGAATTGGAATGTCCCTAATGAATATGTAGATTTTTTAACAAAAGTGCTGCTGGATATAACATTAGTGAATAAAGTTTTGGCTAAAAGTTACTATAATTCTAAACAATTAGTATCAAAGCTTGGATTGATTGCTAGACGGATTGTATTACATGTTGACAAGTGTACCAAATCGTACAAGTCATATAGTGGATGAGTCCAAATATCGTATCCCACAAGGGCTAATGTGGTTTAAATTAATTGGTTTGTTAATAATAAAAGGTGAGAGTACCAAAATATTTATGGTTTAAAGGAAAATAAATGTAGACTTAAATGTAAAGAATAAACAAAAATTGACACAATGGAAACAAATAGCTTGATTGAAAAAAATATAAGATAAAAACTTCACCAGGATTAGTTTCATGATTCCATTCAAAGTAAAGACATCAAACAATATATTCCTATTTCCATCTCTTACACTCACATCGTTTGTAACATGCCTCAATTTCGTCGTAGACAAGGCTAAACTAAAATAATAAAAATTATATGTAGCGGTTTTTACTATTACATTTGCATTAATGGCAAATAAGTTGATGCTTAAGAATGACTACTATCTTTCGGATTAGTCGGTAATCCCAAATATTCATCATATCTAGAACATGCAATTAAAGATCATAATCTAGGTTTCCAAACAATCTTTCAAGCCAGTATGGACTCCCGAATGTCCAAAATTCATAGACTATGCAATTAAAACAAGAATAAAAAGTAACAGATTGTAGAAAAGGATTATATTGAATGAAGAATTCACAGAAAATTAAGAATACATTACAACCAACCCCGTGGATGAGGGAGTTAATTACTCTCAAACATACTGAACACTGGACTAATGTTGAAATTGAAGGCCTTTAGCCTTTAGAATGCCTTTCCACCTTCAAGTGTAGAGATATCAAGTTTCTTTCTTTCTAAGTGTCTTTTTTGGCATATGTCGGACCCTCAATTTATAGACTTTCATAATTGAATTGGGCCTAAAATTTGGACTTCATTTGATACTTGAATAAATTGTAAGAGATAATCCTTGATATATATCTTTTATTCTTTAGAGATTTCATATCTTTGAATTATTCTTCAATTATTAGGACTTGTAATTTAAATAACCAACTTTGTAGATAATTGATATTGTTGATAATTCTTGATTAATTAATATTCCACTTATTTTGTTGATAATCTTCCCAAATCTATATGATTTCCACTTATTTGCAAAATATATCCTCATCATTTATCTTTTCCACTTTTATTGAATGAAACTTGAAATATCAAATAAAATCCAAAAATAAAATAACAATAAAATATAAAAATAAATAAAATAAAAATATGATAATGCCAATTATCAAAATACTCCAAACTTAAACATTTTCATGTCGTAAAAAAAGCTAAAAAATTTTAGATTTTCATAACTCTCATCAATTGATCAAAATATTTCAAAATCAATTGAGTTTTTAATCCTAATTGTGCCACCTCGAAGAATTTTCCTTGTTGCTAAAAAGTTCGAGACAAAATAGTATGATTTTCATTTATCCACTTCAATCCTCAATCATGATAAGAATTAATAACCAGACTATTGAAATAACTCACAACAATACAGTATTTCACTCAATAAACATGTGTATAGTAATAATAATAATCATTCACACTCAGCATGTTATAAAACCACTTCATCAACTTTTGCCCATCATCTTAGTTATAAAACTCACATCATTTGTAAGATCAAAAGGTCTTTAATAGTCTTGTAATGAGGCTTGGTTAGCAACAAAAATATTGGTTTTTCAAGGAATTCAAAAGCACCATTAGGCCTAAGAGAACAATCACATGTGAATGTTACTATGATTATGCTCCACTTTTCCATGTATTGTATGCAACCCTTTTCTATCACATAAAATTGTTATCTTTCCTCTCTTTTTTCCCTGATGTAGGGTTTTTACAAAATCCTACCCCAAACTTATTCAATCTCATACACTGATAGGTGGTAGGATGTTTACATCTTACCCTAAACTGAACTCATCTCATACCTTTATTTCACTTGACATGTACATGTTCTCCATGCTAAGGTGTGGGATAAGATATATTTTCTTTTAGGGCTAAGGGTAAAGAATGAAACAATTAGGCTCAAAGAGGGTAACAATAGACAATTAACTTTCAAGTTTGGCTATTTGGCTAAGTAGCTTAAACATACCAAATAAATGTCTTTATCCTTTCTAACAAATTATGTGATTTCATTAACAAGAGTAAGGCAAAAATCGATTTCATGGAAATAACTGCTCCCCTTATAACTCTCTCTACACACAAGCTCACAATACTTAAAAAATTTCAAAAGTTTGGTTTCACTCTCATGTTTGAAAAAGGACGGACTGTAAGACCCGAGAAATTTAAATAATTAATTAAATAATTATTTAATAAATGTGGGTAGAAGAAGCCTTTAAGGCATTTAATGCGGAGTGCTATGATGTGGAAAAGTGCTAGCTCATGTGGTTGAGAGTACTTGGTTTGTGTAAGAGGACTTAGGTTCAAGTTCTATGTATGCCAATTGTGTGTTATTTTAATCTGTGCATTATTTTGTTAATATATTTGAGGGTGAGAGGTGATAATATAATCCTAAAATTTTAGGAATTATCATGAAACATGATTTGGTTGATTTGGTTATACATTGGTGTTGTAATTGGAAGGATTGGGTTCAATCCTTATTGAGAACTAATTAACTCTTTTTTTGCCAAATTTTCCTTTGGCATGGATATGAAAGGGTTTAGAAACCCTAGCAGCCAAGAGAGGTAGATTAGAGAGCTGAAAAACATTCTCTTTATGAGCCTTGATTAACCATTAAACCACCATGTTAATGTGAATTGATGCTCATTAACTTCCATTAGCGATAAATTTGTTTTTCTATTTAAATACATGAAATTAAGCTAGGAAATGTTTGGTTAGAAGGATCTTGGAATTATCATTGAGCAGAGGGTATTGAGAGTGAGGGAGGGAGTGTTGTTGAACGTGAAAAGAAATAAGGGAAAGCTGAAATCCGTGCAGCAAGGAAGGAAGGCTCTTGGACATCATCAAGAAAGGGTTAGAATATCAATTGGAGTGTGAATTCCAAGTTAGGGGAGTTCCTATTACGTGTTTTTAATTTTTGCTATTGTATAATTATGTGTTCTGAGTCATGTTTGAAATCTAAAACATGTGAATTCTGGTCTGTTAGCGTTTCTGGATTTTTCCAGAAACCGCCTGGCGGCGCAAGAATTGCCGCCAGGCGGCTTATGCGTTTTGCACCAGGTTTCTGGGTTTCTTGATGAACCGTCGGGCGACTGAAGGAGAATCGCCAAGCGGCACGAACTGGGTTGCCCAGTTTTCTCTCTTTGTTAATATTTCTGTGGTGTGATGATGCTGGGATTGAAATTCTATTGTGCGTAAATCATTGGCTTGATGAATTATTGGTTGTATTGAGTGGTTGCGAAAATTGCATATATCCTTGTTTGATTGGGTATGAGAGGTTACGCTAGAATGAGAGATGAGATAATATGCGAATTCGTGAATGGGAAGCGTTAGGGATGAACCATAATCCCAATAACTAGGATCGTATTCTATGGAGTCAGAAATTGATGGAAATCAGAGTTATTGTGAAGGGGGTAAGGTTCGCAGGTGCAGGAACCGCCTAGCGGCACCCCTTTGGCCGTCAGGCGCCATACTAGTGGTGTGTGATGTTCTGATTCACGAAAAATGCTCTTTTTCGTATTTTTGCGGAACAAGAACCGCCGGCGGTAGTTTTGTACCGCCAGGCGCTAGGCTACTGATTCTGGCGCTAGGCGCCACCAATTTTCCTGGTCTGCGCAGTTTTCGTAAAACTGCATTTACCGATTCGTTAACTATCTTATTTAGGTGAAATTTTGGAAGGTTTTTCACAACATGTTGTTCTTCACTTTGAACAGTGGAGATTTGAATTGGATGCCTGCAGAGGGAGATATACGTCACTCATGATTGGGTGTTTGAATTCCCTAATAGTATGATTACTAATGGGTGATTAAGTGTGCTCAAGTGCTGATATGGCTTTGATTGGTGAATGTATATATATATATATAAACATATAGATGTGTGATTGATGAGTATGTTTATGGTAGTGCTTGTTGAAACATGTTGAATATATGAACCTATATATGTTAGCTCGAATGTATGATGTTATAAGTGTGTGAATAAAGCCACTATTGATGATATCACTATGATCGAGTGGTGCATGATCATGACGGGTTTTGGGAAAGTATGGGAACATTATAATCATACTTTAAAAGTAGTGGAATGGCGAGGAGTCATGTTTATATGTGTTGTTTGTACTGTTACTTATTATTTCCTAAAGTATAGGAATTATGTGCATGTGTTTGTGGTGTTGGCTTGAAGGACTAAGTCAAATAGGGGTCTGGGATGTGCTTGATGGTGGGACGCATGATGGGCATGGAACTGTGTAGTTCCTGTCGACTGCTAAGTGGCGAGGATTCCTTAGTATGGTGATTACATGCGTCGGACGCATGATGGGCAAGGAACTGTTATGTTCCCGTCGACTGCTATTAGGGGAGGAGTCCATAGTATGGTGATTGCATGCGTGCCAGGGTCCGAGCGAGGGAGGCTTGGATGTTTTACTACAGACGAGGAGTCTGTAGGGCAGGACTATGAGCAGGATAGGCTCGTAGGGTTGGACCACGAATGGGTTAGTTTCGTGGGAGCACAGTGAAGTCCCAAGACCTAGTTCATGCATATGACTCACGAAGGACTTTGAGATCAGGGATGGGTAATTTGAAAATAATGAAATATTTTAGTGGTGTTATTTTCATTGGGATGGAGGGCATATTTATTTTATGTTTATATGTCTATCTGTGCATAGCTCACCCTATCTGTGTGTGTGTGTGGCGATGATCGGGTAATTTATTATCCGGAGCAGATGATGTTTCAAGTGAGTCAGGCGGAGAGTGGGAACAGAGATCTTGGGATTGTTTATAAAGCATTTTTAAATAACTTTTTGTAATTTCATTATGGTTTTGAACAATAAATTTGTAATTGGAGGATTTGAGTATATTATTAATACTTTATTTATTTATGTTGGAAATTAAATTTAAAGGATTTGAATTTTCCCGTGTTTTTTGGGAAATGCTTTATTTAATAAATTATGTACTTATTTCTGCCTGTTTATTTTATTTTATTTTTATTTTATTTTTTGTAATATCCTACGGGGATGTTACACTGACTATCATATCATCATACCAAACTATCTTTCACTCTAAGCATACTATGAAATATTCCAATCAGTATGCACAATCAAGATGTAAAATAGTCAATGTTCACGTCTATTTCATTTTAATTTATCATGAAAACATGACTAGCTAAGATGAACCTTAAGATAATGGCATACACACTTACACAAAAATAAAATGCAAAAAAAAAACTATAATAATGGAAATGACTCAAAGCAACAAAGACATGATAAGAAAACACCTTGTTCTTCGATGGGTGAGTAGAGATAACATGTTGGATGAACTACCTCGAATCTTTCAAATTCTGAAAAATACCTTTGCCACAAAATACTATTTGGGCGAGTTCATGGTGTTCACTGGGCGAGCTGATTCGCTACATGAGTACAAAAGCAGAGTCCAAGTGCTCCATGGGCGAGGCTAGTTCGCCTAGCGAGTGTAGATTGTGAGACAAACTACTCGTTGGGCGAAGCTTGTGTGAAACTCCATGATCGTTGGGTAAGTCTTCTTCGTTGGGTGAGTGATAAATAAAGGCTAATTGGTCGCTAGGCAACTAAACTCGCGTAGTAGGGCTTTTTTTTTCAAAATTTAAATTCAAAATTTAAATGTTAGGTTGCCTCCCAGTAAGCGCTAGTTAACTTGATCCTTGATTAGAATGGTTCATGATCATTTCTTCTAGTGTGATTCTTCTCTTCACACTTGTTTGGTTTCAACTTTTGACTGATCACTAATTTTGTTGTCCCAAAATAGGCTTTTCAATCTCTATTTTCCCATCGGCTTTGATCTCTTTAATAACCCAAAGACTTGGCCGCTTTTTCTTCATTTTTGTAGAAAAAGATTTCCATTTACATTTCTTTAACATAATAGGTTGACCTGGTCTGAGTTCCTTTCCCTCCAACAAAGCGTGGTGATTAATTGGAACGTCTTTCTTCTTCTTGAGAGGAAGATCCTTTTCCTATTGTGGAGTAAAACAACTGGAACACTTTTTCAGCAACCTTGAAACATGCCTGGACTTACTTGTCACAGCTAAAACTTCATTAATGGTGTGGGTATTCTTTGGTTTCAGATTATGTGTTACTTCAGACGTATTGAAGTTTACCTCCTCCTCTTGATCACTGATATTTAGCTTGTCACCATAAACATTTGTGATAAATTTGGTGGTTTTCATGAATGGTCTTCCAAGGATGAGAGGAACCTAAATATCCTCCTTCATATCAAGTATGACGAAATCCACCAAAAAAAGTGTACTTGTCCACCTATACCAATACATCCTCTACAACTTGATATGGGCATTTTATTGATCGATATGCTAGTTGTAAAGTCCTCCTTGTTGGTTCGACTTCAAGGCCCTCAATTTTCTTGAGCATAGAGGACATCAAATTAATATTCGCTCCTAAGTCAATCAATGCTTTCCTAATAGCCACATTCTCAATTATGCAGGGAATAACAAAACTACTAGGATCTTTGAACTTTAGAGGGAGAGTCTTCTGAATGATAGTACTATAGTTTTCCTTCAACCTCAATGGTGTCTTCCTTAATGTACTTTCTCTTCTTGTTAAGCGAATCTTTAAAAAAAAAGTTGCATATGCAGGCATTTATTGTATTGCTTTAGAGAAAAGAATTTTGATTTCCAATTGTTTGAAGATCTCCATGGATCGAGCCAACTGCTTCTCTTTATCTTTCTTTGTTGGTACTAGATGATATGGAAGGATTTTCTCCACCATTACTTCTATTCTTTTCTCAATTTTCTCCTCCTCTTTTTTATTCTGTATTTTTCTTTCTTTCTATCTTCATTCTCTCCACTATCCTTCTCTTCCTCTCTTTTTTTCTCTTTTTGTACATATTCCCACTCTACGTTATAATAGCATTACAATGCTCTTTTAGGTTTACCTCTGTGTTGGCTATAAAATTCTTTTCGAATTTTTCTCCCACTTTCTTTGTCAATTGACCTAGTTGTGTTTCCAAATTACGAATAGAGATTGTCGTGTTTTTGTGACTTGAAAGAGACACTTGCATGCAATGTTGGACTGTCTCCTCCAATTTTATTTGTCTCTCGTGCAAGGAGGGTTGTTGTTGTTGTTGCTTATTGGATGGTCTAGCTTGTTCTATGCTTGGATAAGAGTTCCATCCTTGATTGAAATTGTCATAGTTCTCTTGGCGACCTTGATTTCTCATGTAGTTGACGTTCTCCTACGGTTGACTATGCACGACACGTTGTCCATTAGCATAATTTTCTCCACAAAACACATAACTTTGCCCTCGTGATTGTTAATGGTAATGGGAAAGGTGCGATGATGTGCTCATAGAAGAAGAAAGAGAAAGAATGTTTGAGATTAATCAATCAGGGTTTTCAATATAATTTAATTAAAGAGTATAACATACATATAAGATTTTACGGGGGTGCACGAAGAAAATCAGAAAGGTGAAGGAAGAAGCTGCCAAAAATTAACGTTGCTGTTAGCCCAATATATAGGCCCAATATACACGAATCTTGCAAATGCACCTTGCAATGCAACACACACGTATATACAAGAGAAAAATAAAGATAGAAATAAAGAAAAACAAAATAGAGATAGAAGAAGAAGACAAGAAGAGAGAGTTCAATTTAATATGATTATTTCTAATTGTTTTGTTTTGATAATCATTATAAGTAATTAAAAATAACTAATCACTTTAAAGACAGAATTGAAATTTAATAAAATAAATAACAATATATATATTAATTTTTCTTCTACCTAATATTTATCTTTTTTTTCCTACCATTTTTTCTTGTTACGTCACTATAGACATCGTTGGCTTTACAAATTAGTTTGATTGGGGAAGAAAAAAAATGAGCGGATAGAGAATATAATTAATGTAGAACGTTTGGTGTAAGGGAAAAAGAAAAAAAATAGTGAAATTTATTGTACGATCTTTCATTTACCTATTTCTTTTTATTTTATTATTATTTTATTCCACGTATTTTTTTTATCCAATTTATTTCTTGTAAGCCAAAAATTATATTCCCTTTTTTCTCACTCATTTCCCTCTCGTTCTAGAATGTATGGATATCATAACATAAAATTTCATGTAGATTTAAAAATGTTTTAAATATCTATAAAAATAAATATGCTATTCAAAAGAGAAATAAATGTATTATAGTTCTTATAAAAATGTATATTTCTTCTTAAAAATTTAAAATTATTAATAAGAGTTTTAAGAAATAAAACAACTTTAGTGGGTTTCAATTAAAAAATTAATTTAATCTTTGAAAAATTAAAAATCACTTCTTTTGACCACTAAAATTTATTTCAAGATTGTATAAAAATATATATTATTTTAATATAGATAAATAACATTCATTCTAGAGACACGAGTGAATTATTATATGATTTTTTTTATACAAGTCATTAATGATCATAGTAAAACACATAATCAAAATTCTAACTACTGAAACATTAAAAATTAAAAACTCCTAGGAACCAAAATAAATAAAAAATGTTAACTTTACGTAACTAAAACACATTGAAATGGTTCCATTTATTGATACATGTACAACTGTATGAAGTTTTGCCATAAAACAAATGTGGGTGGTGAGCCATGTGCCCTAGCTTCTAGATCCAACAAAACAATGCAAAATACTACATAGTAAAAGGAGAAAAGACGTGAGAGAAGAAGAAACCCAAAGCAGAAAAAAAGAAAGTGAAAGGCACTGTCTCGAAATGTGGTCCAGTTCCAACATCCTTATCCATTCATTTGTAGCTTCTTTTACAACATTATTCCCATTTTTTTCAGTTAGTGGCTTCCCCGTGTCATTACAACTTGTCTTATGTGTAATTCAGTGAAAGAAGCAAAATACCTTTCTTGAAAGTAAGAGCCCACTTTTACCTATCTCACAAATGTTTTTGACCTGTTTTCAAATCCTTTTAAAAAATAATAGTAGATGTTTTAAAAACTGATTTCATTTCCTCAGCAATTGTCTTTTTTTTCAGTTTGATTTGTTCAAACCATATTTCTTTCGACTGTAGATTTAAATCTAATTACAAATAGTTAATATATTATATAAAAATTTATGAAATAGTATATCATTTTCACAATAAACATTATAAATTTTAAAGAAAAGTAAATTGTTGCCTATTAATTGTTGTAAAGTCGACGAAAACACAAATAAATTAGACTTTCTATAAGGTGTGTATATTTATTGTCTTTAAGGACTTAACGGTAGTGTCTTGTGTAAGTCTCCCAAAATATAATAAGAATTTTCTGAATTTTTCAAAGATCTTAGAATTAGTAAAGAGCAAATAACTAAACCCACGATAATAAAAGTAAGAAAGGAGAAAGAGAGAACGAGAGAGAAGAATGAAAGCATAAAAGTGTGATTTTTTTTAAGTATTGGGTACTATTTATAGGCCTTGGGAGGCTTACGATTTTAAGCTTTACAACAATGTTCTCCGCACATCTCGGAGAAGCATATGCATGACTTGCAAAAGAGTAACTAGAGGAATGTTGCTTCTAATCCTTGTAGTTAAAGCCCACAGAATTGAAGACAGAGATATGTGATAAAAAATCTCGAAGCTAGAGCAAAGGGAACAACTCCTCTGGGTTCATGTAAATGAGGAAGGAAGCAAACCTATCTTTTGCAATACTCTATTTTCCAACAACCCTCCACATATTGCAAAAGATAGAAAGAAGAAGATCATGAGTATCATATAAAATGTAATGCATCAAAGTTAGTATAGAAAGCTATATGAACCAGTCTTATATTAAGAAAGTTAGTAGATTTTGTCTCATTTGAATTAGAGATCCAATTAGCATCACTATACCCTTCTAATACAATGGGAAATCCACTATACTCAATGGCATAATCAATTGAACCTCTTAAGTATCTCATAAGTCTTGCAAGTACGTCCCAATGTTTGTAATTAGGTATTAAGTGTACCTAATCAATATAGAAAAATTCATTAGATGCAGTAAGATCCCAATTATCTATGCATATAGTTTTATATTTTTCTTTAATTTAGAGTTAACATCATAAAGGGTACTCAGTGGTTTAAAGTCATGTTCTTGCGAAAACAAATAAGGAATGTTAGGGACAAAAATATCGCCTTACCTCAATCATCAACCTCTCGAGTTGGCTCCTTCTCGGTTTGCATAAGCCGGTGCATGCAATTTGGACCCTTGAGGGGTTACCTACGGAGAGGGCTCTGACGATTAAGTCAGCGAAAGGTTTATCAGAAAGTCAAATCTCTGATTAAGGGATTAATGAAAGCGTACCTCTTAATTGTTGGGGTCCACCTATATTTATAAAATCATTAATAGTGGTTGTGACCTTTATGGGTTGGGTTGGTACTTGGATTTCTAGATGGGTCTGGGTTGGGCCCAGGCCTTGTGTTAATGTTTGTCGATATTAGGGGCCTTGCTTGCAAAACTCTAAGTTAATGTTGTCAGCCTATTGCACCTTAATCTTTGAAGTAGGTGGCCTGGGTCGCTATGTGTTTATACTTGGCTGGTTGTGTACTTAGTAATTTAATGGGGTTATGTCTGGGCGGCCATGGACGTGTGGTCTTCTTGGTCCGCTTAGGTGCAGTACAAGTCATAATATCCAAAATTTTTGAGAAGTTTCTCAATGTATTATTCTTAGGATTGTAATATACTATATCCCTTCCTTATGATTCTAACACCTAAAATTACATTGACTTCACCCATATCTTTCATTTCAAATTTAGATCTATAAACAATTTAGTTTTAGAGAATATATCAATGCATGTACCAAAGATTAACATGTCATCCACATACAAACATATAATAAAACATTCACCAATTTCATAGTTAGGGTACACACATTTATCAACATCATTAGGTGAAAAATCATCACAAAGTAACACATTATAAAGTTTTTCATGCTATTGTTTTGGTGCTTGTTTCAACCCATTCAAAGATTTTAAAAGATTGCACACTTTATTCTTTTGACCAAGTACAACACACCCTTCAAGTTAAGTAATATAAATTTCCTCCTATAATTCACCATTTAGAAAAGCGGTCATAACATCCATTTGGTGTATCACTAGTTTATGGATAGATGTTAGAGCCAACAATACTCGAATAGAAAAAATCGTAGTTATAGGGGCAAAAGTATCAAAGTAATTTATGTTAGGTTTTTGGGTAAAACTTTTGGTACTAAACCTACTTTATAGTTCTCTATGGATGAATCAGGGTGATACTTTTTCTTAAATATCCACTTATATCCAATGGGTTTTGCTCCTTTAGAAAAGTTTACTAAGGTCCAAGTATTATTTTTCTCAATTGATTTCGGTCCTAATGGCCTTACCCCAAAATGCTGCATCAAAAGCACCAACAACTTCTAAAAATCTTGTTATTCTCAACTAGATAAGTATAAAAGTCATCTCTAAAAAAGTTTTCTTCCTTTGTCTTTTACTTCTTCTCAAATCCTCACACATGGCATCATTATTAGTATATATAGGTCGTTCAAGTGTCTCACTGACCTTTAAAGGAAATATATGTTCAAAGAACTCAACATTTTTTGTCTCCACTATAGTATTATGTTCAATTACACTAGTTTTAAGAACAAGAAACCTATAGGCAACACTATGTTCTGCATAGCTTAAGAACATACAATTAGAGGTTTTAGAGCCTAATTTCCTTTTCTTAGGATCGGTAACATTGTCTAAGCTAGCCACCCCCACACTCTTAGGTATTTAAGATTAGGTTGATAACATCTCCATAACTTATAGGGAGTTTTATCAGTTTTCTTATGAGGTATCCTATTTTTGGAAAAAAACAAGCAGTAAGAAGAGTTTTTCCTCAAAGGTTATCAAATGCACTAGAAATAATTAGCATGACGTTCATCATTTCTTTAAGAGTTCTATTTTTTTCTCACAACTACTCCATTAGACTCAAGTGAGTTGATGAGATTACTTCATGGATAATACCTTTTTTAACACAATAGTCATTAATAATGCATTTTCACCATCCCTATCTGATATAATCCTCTTAATATTTTATTCAATTGATTTTCTATTTTTGTCTTATAAGTTGAAACACATGAAAGGTTTCATTCTTATGTTTGATTAAGTACACTTTGGTGTATCTAGAATAATCATCTATAAATGTTACAAAATAATATTTACCACCTCTAGACATGGTTTGTTTTAAATAAGCTAGATTAGTGTGAATTATCCTTAACAATTCAGTTTAACGTTCTACAAAATGAAATGTTTTCTTTGTTAATTTATATTCTACACATATATCACACTTCTTACTTTGTTTATCATGAATATTAATTAATCCTAGTTATTGTAATTTCATAACATACAAGAAATTCACATGTTTTAATCTAGCATGTCATACATCATACGAATCAAACATACTTGCAGAAGAACTAGATTCATTAATAATTTCATAAATATTAAGTACAAAGAGACATTGATCACAATATCCCTTCCCCATAAAAGCATTATTTTTTTTTGTCATAACAATCTTATCAGATTCAAATGATAATTTAACCGTAACTTTTTCCAATAGTGCTACAAAAATTAGATTAACTATGATTGATGGCACATGTAGCACAATACTCGAGGTCAAAGTCTTCCCAAATGTGAGCTTTAGAAGAACTTTCCCTTTTCCTAGAACATGAGTTGTTCTGGAATCATTGAGATACACATATTCTTCTCCATCCCACACACTAGTATAGGAGGTAAAAACACTTATATTTGCAGATATGTTCTTGGTAGCACTAGATTCTATCACACATTTGCTTACATTGGTCACAAGATTTATTTTGGAAACGACCGCAGTAATTATATCTTCTCCTTTAGCTATGTTTACCTCAAGAGGATTGTCGTTCATAACTCTATTTTCTTTAAAAGTGGGGCTAGATGCAATGGGATGAGAATTTTTAAAATAAACTTTACACATGTGATAAGGTTTTTTCTTGTACCTTTTTTTAACTAAGTTGTATTCTTCCACACATGCTTTAGCATATAATGACCTAGGCGTTGTAGCAACACACTCTTTACTAGTATCTTTCACTTTCAAAATGTCCACGAAAGGTATCGCAAAAATTGTGTGTTTTGGAAACATTATTTGACTTCTTCGGTGTAGAGTTGTTGTTGTTGTACATTCCGTAAGCCATTAAGCCTTCAAGATTGTTGTAAAGTTGACGAAAAGACAAATAAATTGGACTTCCTAAGGCATGTATATTTAATGCCCTTAAGGACTTATTTGCGGTGTGTGACAACCTAGAAAATAATATTTTAGAATTGGTATCGCGTTTAAAATAATGGAACTCAAATATTTAATAATAAAATACTTAAAGTATAAATAGAAATTTCATAAATGAGTTTCATTAATTTAAACCTTTTATCTGTCTAAAAACTTTTTATCTAAAGCTCTCTTCCTTCTCTCTACAAATTTTGATCGTATGATCATCTTTGTGAAGATCAGAGACCGCCCTTGTGATCCTGGTGCAAGATCTTCAAGTGCAACTTATCAAATTCTCAAATTGAGTAAGTTGATTTTCAGCTTTTCCTCTGAGTAATGTTGTTAATCTTTGCATGCGTCTTTCCTAAGGTTGCATGTACTCTTTTGGTCCTCTGTTCGATTCTCTATTGATCAGTGATCATAAGGATGTGATCAAATCATTTTTTGGTATTTCTATGTGTAGATTGAGTACCATGTGGCTTAGGGAAGGTTTTGGCATTTTATAGTTGGTTGAGCATATTTCACCAAATAAGGAGAGCTAACCTTAAGCTTGTATTGAACTAAGAAACTTGTGGTTTGTGAAATTTACTTGGATTGCTGATGTTCTGGAATGATATGATTTTGATTGGGTTGATCTTTTGCGATTCTCTATTTTCTAATATTAATAAGTTGTTGATCTTGATAATATAAGTTTGATTGAGATACCTGAACTATTAAGCAAGTTTTTAAATTTCAATATTGCTTGCACCTTCTTCTTTTTACGTGACCTTCACACTTCAAGCAAAACTAGGTTCTCCATTAGCATTATTTGAACGATCAACTCCAGATTTAGTGTTATTTGGTTATTATACTAGACCTTTTAAATTGTAAAGTTTAGTATTTTTTAAAAATTATAAATTTACAACTACTTTTATGTGTTAAATGTTAAATAAAATGGGAACAAAAGTTTGAAATTACGTTTATTGTAAGTGGAGAAATAGGTGTGAATAAATAAGAATTAAAGTACAACTTATATTATGTTAAGATTACCTTAGAATCATGTTAAAAAAAGGCGTTACGGATTCATTAAATAAGATCATATTCTTTTATAAAATAGTTGTGTTTATAATTATGTGGAATGTTATAATTAATAGTGGTATAAGTATCACAATCTATGATTTGATCCATTTTTTTTATTATAAGATCATTAATGTAACTTATCCAATTTCATAATTATCATTTGAGAATATCAATGAATTGTTACAAACATCTCATTTAATTATAACTTGACTAACCTAAACTAACATGGATCACATAGCAATTTCATACAAATGTCTTTTATCTTTTAAGGACTCATTCAAATATTTTGTTTTTATAATGTAAATGTCTAATTAACTTTTTTATGAGAAATTAATGATAAAATTTCAATTTCTAGTTATTAATTGCAAAACCAAAGTATTGTTCTTTTTTTAATCACATCAATTAAGTTTGTATTTTGTACTGCAAGAAAATTCTTCTTTAACAACTAATTTTAGTTACAAAAATTTGTTAATTACTATAGTGATCATTTTAGATACAAATATACAAAATAAAAAATTAGTGATTACTAAAATAGTCACTATTACTAATAAAAAATTATAATTGCTCTCTAAAATTTAACTTGTTAGCGTAATATTATGATAGCATAATAGATGGAATATTATGAGATTTTCTTAGCTTAATTATAGGAGATATTGTTGTATTTTCTCCAGAATTAAGTAATGGACTACTGTATATAAGTGATTCATATATCACTGAATAATACACAATAATAAACATAATATTTCTTTCTATAAGTTTTGTATATTCTTTCACATGGTATACAGAGCCTAGTTATAGGTTTTTTTCCAGAGTCCGCGGTGAGTCTTCTCTATTCCCCTTCCTTGCTTCTCCGTAAGGTGCCCACTGCCCATCTTTCTTCTTTCAGTCTTCCAAGACGTTAACAAACTTCTTGAGAGTGTTGTTCTCTCCATTTTTTTTCGAATCTAGGGTATTCTGCATAACATGCCTTGCTGGTATTGTTCCATGGTCGTTCACTCTTACAATTGTTGTGTGATTGTCCATCGATCGTAAAGGGTTTTCACACCGAAACTGTCACCATCCATCCACGGGTCACCAGACGCAAAGTCGGTCGCAATCGAAAACCCTTGTAGTCGTCGGCTACTTTGTTGTAGCCGCATTTTCCATTGTGTGTCTTCACCAATTCTCTTGTCGATTTCTGTCATGAAGAAATCTGATGTTTTGAAGCCCACTACAACTGTCTTGAATGGATCCAACTACAACCTTTGGGTTCAAGGAATGAAAAACTTCCTTATAGGATGTAAACTATGGCATATTGTCATTGGAGATATCACTTAGCCAATCATAACTCAAGATTAAACTGAAGCCAAATTTTGCAGACCGTCTTGAGGATTGGGATAGTAAAAACCATCAAATCATCACTTGGTTTCGCAATACTTATGTCCCAGCAATCCATGTTCAATTTGCTGATCACGATTCTGCAAAAGAAATTTGGGATTTCTTGGCTAATAGATATCAGACCATTGGACTTGCTCACTATTATCAGTTATGGACTATGCTTTTTAGTTTGAAGCAAGAATCTGGTCAATCTGTCAATGATTTTCTTGCTCAAGTCCAACCACTTTGGAACAAAATATCTCAAGCCAAAATTAGTGAAGATCATCTTCATATCATTCAAGTCCTTATGGCTCTTCGCCCAAAATATGAAGTTGTTCGTGCCTCTCTACTGCATTGACACCCACTACCGTCATTGAATGTTTCCATTCAGGAGATTATTTTTGAAGAAACTTGCCTCAATCTGGATAAAAGACCCCAATTTGATATAGCTCTTGCAATTACTCAATCCTCACAACAAAAATTTGGCACCCAAGTATGTAAGAACTGTAATCAAAGTGGTCATGCCTTTTCTAATTGTCCTACTGTAGAATGCAAATATTGGCATAACCTTGGCCATATTCTTGAGCAGTGTCCAACATGACCTCCAAGACCAAAGGTTGGATTCTCCATATCTAAGTCTGCCTCGAGGACTAGATCCTCCTCCATCACTGTTGCAGCCACTTAGGGTTCTAGTGTCATCACTATGGTTGATCTTGAGGCCCTATTCAAACAGGTTATCGCTTCCAATACCTCTATTGCGATGTTTGCTACCTCGGGTACTTCTTCTTGGTTTTTTGAGTCTGCTTGTTGTAATCAAATGACCACTATTATTAAATCTCTGTCTTTTGATACACCTATTTCTTCTCTACCATCAATTCACACGGCAAATGGCACTCAAATGCATATCACTCACACTGGTCATGTGTCAACCTTCAACCTAAGTCTTCTTGATACTTACTATATTCCACACTTAACCCCCAATCTTATCTTTGTTGGTCAGGTGTGCGAGTAAGGGCTAAATGTTATTTTCTTTTCCTTTGGTGTTCAAGTACAAGATCCACAAACAAGACAAATTCTTGGAACATGTCGTAAGGTGGGGCGATTATTTGAGCTACAATCTCTTTATCTTCCTTCCAAATATGTGTATCCTGCTACCATCCCCTCTTTCACTCACCAATGGCATCTTCGGCTTGGTCATGCCTCAGCTACCAAAATTCAACCTTTAATTTCTCGTGGATTGTTAGGAACTACCAAATTTGAGTCATTTGATTGTTTGTATAGTAAACTTGCAAAACAACCATCTCTTTCTTTTACAAATAATGATCATATTTTCGAAAATTGTTTTAGTTTAATTCATTCTGACATTTGGGATCCTTCCCCTATTCCTTCAATAAATGGTTTTCGTTATTTGTTTTATTTGTTAATGATTACTCTCAATTTACATGGATCTATTTTCTGAAGTGTCGATCTGAGTTAGCTATTACTGTTGTTCGAAAATGGAAACTTTATCAAATGGATGTCAAAAAATCCTTCCTTCATGGAGATTTAATTGAAAGTCAAATGTAAGCTTACTCCACTTGATGGCTGTAACGTCCTAACCATAAATTACTTATTTAAAATTAAAATGAGACAAATATTAATAAACATAATTTATTAATAAAATACTTTTCCAAAATGCGGGAAAATTTAAGTCTTTATTTCAAAGCGCCAAATGCAAAATCCATAAAGGTGTTCATCGATTACAGAAATAAAATGTTAATAAAACAAATTACAAAAACTTATTTTAAAAACTCATAAAACATCCTTCTGTGAAACTCCTATGCTGGCTCCACTCCGGCTCTAAGTATCTTTATGCTCACCTGTATCAACATCTGCTCCTATGTAACGAGTTACATGATCATCACCAAACACATACAAATAGGGTGAGTTCAAAATTAAAATAGAATACAACATGAATTGATAATACAATATTCAAACTCATGACCCGTGTTAGACATCGGATCCTTAATCCTTGACTTTCAAAACTTCTATTGGATGCCTCTTGATTTTATGCCCTTTGATGAGTGCGTTGATCGATCTTTGCTGCCACGAGTGTCTACTCGTCCCTCCGACTATAGGCCACTACCTAATAGTCCACACGCGGGAATAAGTTTGTCACGACCACAATCCGTGATACCAAGTGGAGTTCCCTAATACGAACCACAGTCTGTATTTGTCCCAAGACTACCAAAGTCGTCAGCTAACATAGAGGAGGACAATCTTCCAAAACCCATTCATACGAGCCTCGATCTCGGACACTCCACTGGACTTCCAAAATCATCAGGCTACAACCTCGAGTGGCCACGTGTTACCCCAATACAAGTTGCACTCGTAACTAGGCCCCTAACGAAGCATCGCATCAAAGACCTCCATCCAAAGCTATGTAGAATCCTCCTCGTGATCCAACTCTGCACCCAAAATCGCATGGCATATCACTCGCGTCGCTAGGCGAAAATTGGTTACAGACTGCCTAGCAGTGTCCTCACGTCGCTAGGCGACAACGCCTCCTAGTGCCTCTATCTAACAACCTCCACTTGGCGGAGCCTCCCTTGCCGCTAGGCGCCACGCGGGTCCAATGATCACTGCCACTGTTTGGAGTCTCTATCGCTTGGCGGCTCGTCTCGCATTGTTAGGCGTCATACCAGTAGCGCAATGCTACTAATTTTTGGCACTTTGGAATAGGTTCTAATGAACCGCAAACATGCAACGCATTATTCCTATTATCATCAAATTCATCCAGTCATACTCATATGACTGAATAACAATTCACACATTAATTACCAACATTTCACAATTTAAAATCATGCCTTACCTCCATTAATTATGGATTCACCCTAAGCTTATTCTCTTACCAATAAGAGCATACCACACAAATTCTCAGTCAAGCATATCAATTCACAGTTACCAGCAGACAATATACCTTATCACAGTCAAGAAAATTGTTACTTTGACACTTTATAATCTCAATCCTTACATAATCCCGCTTACATTTAATTCTATTACATGCATGTGTTTTCCTCTCACACTCTATGCCCAATTACTCAATATTATACACATAATCACTAGATAAACCCCAAAGACGCGAATCACATAATCAACTCAACTGATCTGGAACACTAATGTGTCGCCTGGAGGCAGTTCATGCATCGCCAGGCAGTGCATACCAATCCTGGGTTCTGCCCAGATTTTTCCTGTACATTTTGTGACCCTAAATCCCCCAATCATAGTTCCATCATCATCGTGACATAATTTTAATATGCGAACATCATATAGGGTTCATGCTTATTCAATTTAAGGATATTTACATGCACCGCATACTAATCACGTCCAATAAGCATTTTTTTCCAACCCCAACACTCATCATAAACCCTAATTCCCCAAATATGAACATGATCATACAATTTCATCACATACAACAATCTCTAGCATTTAATCACAATGACATTCATACAAATTATATATACATATTCAGTCCAAACATCTCACATCACTGAAAACGCAAGAAAACATAAAACCAGAGCAACCCAGTTCGCATCGCCTGTTGGACCACAGATAGCCGCCAGGCGGTTCATAGGGAAAACCCCGAAAATGATTTCTGGAGCATGAGTCGCCTAGCGGGCCTTCAACGCCGCTAGGCGGTTTCTGGAAAATTTCATAAACACAAAGAACTTAGGCAAAAAATGGCAGAAAAATGCACCCCAATCATCAAGCTTCACACGCAATCATATAATTAAAATCTAAAGCACAAAGTGGAACTCCCCTAACCTTTTTTCCTTGCTCAAATTTGCGTCACTTAGATCCTGTGGTGATAGCAACGTGTTCCTCTACCTTGCTCCGACTAAACTCCCTTCAATTGGCCTCTAATTCTCCCTTCACTCTTTGTTTTCAGTGTGGTTTTTTCAGGTGTTGATCAAAATGCACTCTCTGACCTTATTTGCACTCTTATTTTCATTTTACCACCCCATTCTTAATTACCTTAATGAGAAAAACGAAAATTACATTAACTTGAGCTTAATGTTCATTCAATGGTCGTTTAGGATGATTTTCCAGCCTTCCTAGTTGCCCTCTGACGGCTAGGGTTTTCAACTCCTTCACATTCATGCCAAAATTTTAGCAAAAAAAGAAAATAATTTTCGTCCACCAAGGTTCAAACCCACAACCATGCCAATGTCAAGTCAATGCACAACTATTTAACCAATTCATATTTCATGATAATTCCTATAAATCTAGGAATTTAAAATCACTTATCATGCTCAAGCATACCATAAAAGTAATACAATCAAAATAATCATACAATTGGCATACATAGGACTCAAACCCAAGTCTTCTCGACACAATCAAGTACTCTTGACCATTTGAGCTAGTACTTTTCCACGTCATGAAAATTAACATTAAATTTCATAAAGACTCCCACTACCCGCATTTATTAAATTATTATTATTTAATTATTTAAATTCCTCGGGTCTTACAATGTCATTCCTCTTGATGACCGCACTTTGTATCGGCAATTTGTTGGCAGCCTTGTTTACCTTACTGTTACTCGACCTAACAATGCATATGTTGTCCATGTCGTCAATCAATTTATGTTTGGACCTCGGTCATCTCATTTTTCTGCAATTTTTGGATCCTTTGTTACATTAAGGGAACTATGTTTCATGGTTTACATTTCTCTACTAATTCATCTTTGGTCTTATCTGGATACTCTGATGTTGATTGGGCATGCGATCCAACATATCGTCGCTCTACAACAGGTTATTGTTTCTTCTTGGGAACTTCTCTTTTTTTTCTGGCATAGCAAAAAGCATACTGTTGTTGTCCGCTCTAGCACTGAATCTGAATATCGTGCTCTTGTTGATGCCACTTTTGAATTACTCTGGTTACGATGGTTGTTAAGTGATATGAGTGTCACACATTCTTTTGTTACTCTACTTTATTGTGACAATAAAAGTATTATACACATTTCTCATAATGATGTTTTCCATGAGCGCACAAAGCACATTGAAATTGATTGTCACCTTGTTCGTTATCATGTTGTTAATGGCACTGTTCTATTGACTCCAATCTCCTTTACTGATCAAACTGTTGATATCTTTACCAAAACACATCCTCCAAAACGCTTCCAAGATCTCTTAAGCAAACTCAATTTGACATCTACTATACCAACTAGAGTTTGAGGGGAGGTGTTAGCGTAATATTAGCATAATATTATGATAGCATAATAGATGGAATATTATGAGATTTTCTTAGCTTAATTATAGGAGATATTGCAGTATTTTCTCTAGAATTAAGTATTGAACTACTATATAAAGTGATTCTATATCACTGAATAATACACAATAATAAACATAATATTTCTTTCTATATGTTTCATATATTCTTTCACATAATTATTAAGGTTTGGGCTACCAAAGGAACTAAATATTAGTTATTAAGATTTTGATTACCACAAAATTAGTCTCTAATTAATTAGTGACTAATTTAACAACTAATTATAAGTTTTATTCATAATAATAACTATTTTAGTAATCAATACTTTTTATTTTATAAATTAGTATATAAATTAGTCACTATAGTATTAACAAATTTTAATCACTAAATTGATATATACATCGCATTGAAAATTATCTAGTTAATAGGTGATTTTAGATATTGTCAACATTGATATCGTAATAATAGGCTATAAATTATGTAAATTCATATTATATATTGAAACTTCGATGGTTTGATAATTTCTAATAGTTCGACTATTTGTGGTACTGTTGATTTTTTTACTTTTGATATATATATATAT
>Ga0214544_1004884_pt1 | contig 26497 bp, 12 predicted proteins | sample CNSS3metaG_FD_160074 | JGI IMG/M metagenome (GOLD analysis project Ga0214544, IMG submission 160074) | Root nodule microbial communities from cowpea collected in UCLA plant growth center, Los Angeles, California, USA - CNSS3 | ecosystem: Host-associated > Plants > Roots > Nodule | place: USA... | reverse complement strand
TCTTACTCTATTGTTCTGCCTCTCTCTTTATTTTATAGCCTCCTCTCCACTAGGTTTAAGTGAGACATGGGCTTCTCAAATTTTGGGCCTTTTCTCCACATAGGAAGGGAGCCCAATACCCAACACTAGTAGTCTCTGATCTACAAATAGATGAATAGAAGATGATAAGTTCTTGAGAGAAGTCAGAGAACTCTAGAAAAATGATTTTTTAGAGAGATAGTGTGTTTTAAAATAATGAAACTCATTTATAGCAAAATTATTTATATAAAACTATTTTAATATTAACATAATCGAGTCTCGCTATTTTTAAATTATTATCACTTCTAAAACACCATTTTTTAGGGTTTTACACAAAATATAAGAATTAAAGGACTAAAGTGACCAATAAATTAAAGGATGAAAATTAAAATATAATTAATTTTTTTTGTTGCATTTCAATTTCCGAAGTTAATTTGTTTACCATAATTCTTCATCTTAAAACACATTCTCAAAAAATACACATCAGGTAGCTTAGACTATGGTGAAACTTTTTGCACCTTCGAAGCTCAAGTAACTATATATGTGCACTTTCTTCAATCGCAACCCAATGCAATTGAGATTCACAAACTCCTTTTCCTTTAGCCCTTCTATAGCCAATTCTCTCCACCAATTCTGCAAAAACTACTACGGTTTTCTTTTATTTTCAGACATTAATACTCACTAAAGGAAAGAGAACAGAGAAAGAGGGTATCTGAAGTCTTTGTTATAAAGATAAGGAATTAAATACGCTGACTTTACCAAATTACTACCTCCAAGAAGAAATAAGTACTTAATTAACCACGACCAAAAAAAAATTAAATTAATAATTTTAACTAATAATACTATACATTTAAATTTTATTGTAAAAATATTATTAAACTATACCCTTTGAGTTACTGTAATGTTTAATGATTTTGTAATCTAAAAACCAAAACTTTACATTTTATATGGGTATTTGTCGATAATTAGATCACTTTTATGAAAAATCAGTACACTTTACAACAATAATCGAATTATATATCAATAATGAATTAAAATTAATTTTAATAAATTGAAAGATTAAATATATTGTTAAAAATAAATAAAAACTAAAATTGTACGAAACAGTGAGGTCAAAAATTAAATTTAAACTAAACTAACAAGGAAAAAATTGTAATTAATACATTTGAAAATGGTATATCATATTTCTTATAATCAGAAATTCTAATTCACCTTTTCTTTTTAAATTATTCTTTTACTGTATAGTTTGTTAAAATCGTATTAAATTTAAAATACTCAAATAAAATTATAAAGGGAATTCCTCTTTTTGTGTCCACATTTCATAATACCCGTTTTACCCTTAGTTATTTTAAAAATTAATTATTTTATAAATAATTTACTTTTAATCATTTTTCTACAAATCTCTTTCGTCTTAAATCATCATTATTACTATTATCTATATCTATAAAGGGGATTCCTTTTTTTGTACACATTTTAAAATATCAATTTTACCCTTTAAATATAATAATTTATTAAATTTTTAAAAATTAACCGTTACTTTTATAAACTTTTTATAAAATTGGCTATCTCTGCTTCTTTTCTTCTTTATTTATCAATGATTATTCTTTCACATGTTTTGATATATTTTACTTTATTTTTAATAAATATAATTTTAGTTTATATATTAACTTAATAATATTACAATATTATCACCTACTAATATAATATCACACATATTTAAAATATCATATACACAGGCGCTGTCGCGCCTGTGTTTATACTAGTATCAATAAAGAGAATACACGATCCAAGAATTCCAGGTAGGAATAACAAAACAATTTGTATACGTTAATATATATATATATATATATATATATATATATATATATATATTACTCACTTATCGATGAAACGTGTATATACATATGCTATTTGACTTCAAATCATATTCATTATCTTTTAAGAATTATTAGTGAATCATATTTGAGATAAGTGATGAAAAAATTATTGGTGAAAAAAAATATTAATCATGGAATAATATTTTAAATTTTGAATTTATATATTTTTATTTTTTATTTAGACTTATGAAATCATTATAAAAATTCTGAATTTTAAGAGGGATTTATTAGGAGAGGTTAGAATAACCTCAGGTAATTCATAGGCATAACGAATATTTTTTAAATGAATCGTCGAAAATTTCATTGTTCTCTTTTTCACGGTTCCTCTTTCCTCATTGATAGAGTAAGTTCTCTTCTATTACTCTCATCTCTACTTCATTGGTACTTCATCTCTCGTTCTCATCTAAAAGAATTTCGTTTGCCCTCTCTCAATATCATTAAAAAAGTTTTCATTTGTTTCCAATTTCTCATTCTCTCAATCGTTCAATCTTAGCTTCGAATTTCGTTTGCTTCCATTTCTCTTTTCGAATCTTCATCAGTCAATCGCTAATCTGGTAATGGCTTTCAATTTGTTTTTTTTTTCACTTTCATGTTAATTTCCTACTTTCTCTCTTTCGTCGAAGTATGTTCTTCTTTGTGTGATTGCGAGTTTAATGGCTCTAGTTTGTGCGTTGCAGCAAGTTCGTGTGTTCGTAGTTCGTATTGCTCCATAGCTGCTTCACATGTTCGCAGTTGATTTGCAGGTTTGCTACTTGACCTAACCTAAAGCTATTACAACAATTGAATGTGTTAATATAATTTGTGTTTATAAAATTTTTCCAATGAGGTTTACTGTAATGGAAGGGTAGTTGATGTTGGAGATGAAACCAAAACTCGATGTGAGGTTTACTGAAATTGTGAGGGGCTGAACGTGCTTCTTAAGAGGGGCAAAGTGATTCAATGAGTATATCTTTTCATCTTTTTCTTAAGAATATTATTTCAAATCATAGTGATGCATATTCTACATCTTTTTATTATAGCTTTGGTAGTAATGCATATTTAACTCTCATAGTGTCACTAGTGCAGAGAAGGGAAATGACAGCGGTTATTTTTAGCTTTTTGCTTCGGGTCCGCAACCGAGGTATATACGGCCGAGGTAAAAATGTAGTACTTTATGCCTCGATTACAAACCCGAGGCATATTTAATATTTACCGCCTCGGTTTTCTCATAACCGAGGCCTAATGGGTATCAGAAATTCAAAAAATAAAAGAAAATTTAATACCCTTTTTGCCTCGGGTCTGTTTTAACCGCGGTAGAAAGTTACATTTACTGCCTCGGGTCTGTTTCAACCGAGGCATATGACATTTAAAAAAAAAAAATTCGAATAGTTAAATATTCGAATAGTTTTCCTATTCCATGATGGTGAACATACAACATTTCTACGTAAACTTTCACCTCCAGTCCTGTTGGGAATAATTTGATCCTTTGCAGCAACAAAACAAGCTGATCCCATGATAACTGTTGGGCATACACACAACACAACAGTCAATCTATCTTACATTCAAAGATACAAATTAAAATAAGGTAAGTTAAAGACCAGGCAATGCAGAAAACACATCCTCTTACATATCAGAAGCAACCCAAACATTCTAACAACAAAGTCTAATCCTACCTCCTTTTAAGAATAAACAAAATGAAAATTCAATTAAATTCAGTTTACTGCTAAAAAGTATTAAAAACCATCTAAAGGCTAAAAGTATTAAAAAGTATCATGCTTCTTATAGTCAGGTTCACTTGTTGCTACTTCAACTGGATGACCAACTAAGACTAGCGGGCTATGTCCCTGAATTGGAATCTATTTTATAGTGATGCAAGAAAGATTGAGATTATAATGAAAGAAAATGATACATTTGTTGAGTGGTGATAGCAAAATATTAAAAGGTGCAAAGTCAATAGAACATGCCTTTTGGAAGCCATCAAGGATAGCCATCATCATAATATTGGTTCATCTCCTCCCTGCTTCATACTTCTTTAATGAATTCACATGCAACAGCTTAAACAAAGAAATAGTCACATTAAGTTTATACACAAACAAATTAGTACTTTCAAAGTTACTCAAATTTTGCTGAACTTAGATATGAATAACTTTTTACAAATATTAAATGTTAAGTATCACTTCCTAGAAACCACAACAAGTTCAATAGTCTCCACAAGGCCATGATTCCAGTGATAGTTTCTCGCAAGGCATCACTCTGAAGCTTACTCCACCACAAAAATACAACGACAAATCAGAAACTCAAAAACAACAGTAAATATTATTCATCAATGAATAACTGTGAGGGATATTGTCCACACGATAAAAAAGCATAAGAAATAGGGAGGAAAACGGTGAACAGAAGCAAATGAAAGAAAAAAGTAAAGGCACTTCATCTTTTCCAATCAGCGGATAAGGATCTCAAAACGCTGTAAAGAAAAAAATCAGACAGACAAAATGGTTATCTGGTGGAGCAGAACAAAGAGAGACAAAACCCCAATGGCAAACGTTCAGAGTAGAGAAAATACCTGAAGCCGATAACCCTAACTAGGTCATCCGACAGTGGCAGTGCACGGCTCCTCGATGGTGCAGCGACAGTGATGGTTGGTCGAAGAAGAAGAAGCCACAGTGGCACCGGAAACCTCCTCGACGGTGCAGGCGATGCAGTGGCGGTGCAGTGCAAGCGACGAAATGATGGCCTAGCACGTCGGAGGTGTGCGAGATGGTGGGAGGTGTACGGGACGGTGGGAGGTGTGCGGGATTTGCTCGGAGCTGTGCTGGACGTCGGAGAAGATGAAGGATTGCAGAAGTGCACCGCTGCACAATGAAGAAATGGGGTTTTTTAACCCTACAAAGGGTCACTATTGCCTCGGCTAGTAGCTGGACCGAAGCATATTGTCTCACTACTGCCTCGGTTAAAAAAGAACTGAGACATATTGCTTCAGTAAAAAAAAATCAAATTATGAGTCAACGCAGTGGTCAAAATATTTTTTTAGCGATATGTCTCGGTTAGTATAACAACCGAGGCATAAAAGATGACTTTAATTACAAAAATGCCACCGCATGTTTATATGTCGCGGGTGCGCAGAAACCGAGGCATATACTGCGATGTAAAAGCTTTAAATTGCACTAGTGTCTCTTCCTCTTGCAAAAGCATATTCTGCAACATCTGTATAAAACATCTCACTAAAATTATGCATTAAGAAACTAGAAGGTTGGATATACAAGTAGAGCCATATCATACAAAATTTGCTCAAATGTTTTGACAATAAGATCATGGTATTCCCTTAATTAAGATAAATTAATAAAATATGTTTGCAGACTATCAAAATTGTAGAAAGTTCTATCAAGCTTTCTCTCGATCCTCTAACTCCTAAGCTTGCCATTATTACAAATGAAGAAAGAAGTAAAAGAAGGAAGGTCAGTTTAGCTCAAATTCGATTGATTTTTCTTTCTCAAAATCCATGTCTACTGTTGTTGGTTCTTATGGCTACATTGCTTCGGGTAAGAAAATGTTAATTACACATAGGTGCAATAATAATAGCAATTTTAGTTGTCAGAGTACTTGAGTCACATTTTAATCTTTTGTTTTGATTATCTAATCAAGATAATCAATATAGAAAATGTTAATTACATTTTTATTATCATTAATCAAGATTATCTAACTTGCTTGTTATATCACATCTTGCCAATTTTAATGCTTGTTATGCCTTCCATACTTTTCAAGGTCTTCCTATCTTTGCAATTGGTCTTGGGCTTAACACATTTGACAAAGCATCCGTAGGAACTTTTAATGGCTATGTTTGAACTTTTGGGCACTATCTATTTCTTCATCTTAAAAGCTTTGTGTTCTTATCTCTTCTAACACTATTTTGCATGCTTGCATAATTTCAGGTCCATTATTATGTGCAGTCTCATATTCAAATTAATGTATATCGTAATCATGTAAAATTGGTGGGCATTTCACTTTGAAGTCCTCTTAAATTCTTAATTATTTTATTAACCTACTAATTTAGCTTCTGCCCTTTTGTTTGTTTTGACTATGCTTGTAGCCTTTTGCATCAAAGAAGCATGGCCATTCTAATACTACATGTATAAAAGTTTTGAATATGACTAGTGTGAAGTTGTCATCCCTGAATCAAATCAAGGTACTTTCTAATTCATAAAAATACATGATCATCAAAATGAATGCAAATCAAGGTACATCAACATGTGTAAAAAATTTTCGGGGTCTTCTTATATGTTGAGTTGTCTTTCATGTTGATGTAGTTGTTAACAATAATATCATTCATTGATGATCTGAACTACCCTGAGAAAACAAATACTCATTACACTATAAATGTTCTATACTATTTTCAGCCTGTTGGAAGGTATTCCTTCTGACTTTCTTTTCTGTATGATATTTTTGTTCATTATATTGGTTTAAGTTATGCACCTAGCAATAATGCTTAACACTTTGCATTGGCAGGTTGAGAATCCACTTGTACAAGAGAGAAGTGCAAGTCTTGCCGAGTTGTGGGCGAGATGAATTGTTGAAAGTAAAATGGTTGTTTTTATTTTGTCGTAGAGATGCTAAATATGAAATTTTATCCCCAAATAAGAGACAATAGCACATGCCTATGAATCAAAATCTTTGTTGTATTTCTAATCACTTCTTTGTATGTTCTTTCAAATTCAGAGACTTGGGTAGTTATAATTTCACTAGAACTTTGAGTCTAGAACTTGGCCAACTATCCTCCCTTCAATTTCTGTATGTATGCTCTTCCCCTCTCTAATATTTCTTTAGTCTAAAAACATTAAAATATCAACTGAAACCAATCATGTTAAGATGATTGGGTATGACATAAATAAGTACTGATTTTCTCCTATTCTCTTATCGTTTTTTAGAAAGATGGATTAAGAATTTCATTTTAGGGAGCTCTATGAAAATAACTTAAGTGGGAAGATTCCTCAAGAACTTGGTAACTTGACAAACCTTATTATTATGGATTTGTCTAATATTAAACTGGAAGGAAGCATTCCAAAGTCATTTGGCTACTTGAAGTGTCTTTAAAACATAAACTAGACACATTTTCTTGAATCAAAAAATTGTGAATTTAGCTTTTATTGTGTTGATGATATAGATGGTTGAATGACAATGAGTTGTCAGGATCAATCCCAAGAGAGATCACTCTTCTTAAAAATCTTATAGTCTTGTAATAAGATTCCTTTTCTTTACTTTGTTTTTTCTTATGCTTTATTTTGGATTTTTTTTTTGTTTTATGATGATAGTTTGAAATAGAAAAATCCGAAATCAAATTATTTTTAATTTTTTGTTAAACTATCAACTAATATGAAACCTCAATTGTGTTTTATAGTAATGTTTCTAATAATCACTTGTCAAGCCCATCAATAGATAACATCACTCAATCGTTCTTGATTGTAAGGTATGGTAACTTAAATAGCTATTCAATATTGAATTCATAACTCGTGCTATATCGCCTAAAATCTTGACATTTTTAATTCATAACTCGACTAACTGTCCAAGTATGTTCATAAAAAAAGATTAAAAAATGTTTGCTTTTAACTCTAAGCAGATACACTATGCACATTCGGGTCAAGAATTTATTGGCAATTGACCCAGAAGATGAAGCGCCAGTGAAAAGTGACCTTACGAAGAATTCCAAGGTGTTTTTGTTTTGTGTTTTGCAAATTTATGGTACCTTGAAAGACATAAGCACTGAAATTAATGGCATTACATTATATTAAAATACATTCATATCTAAAATGACATGATTAACACGGTTACATAATTGATGCCATTGTATGATATTTTGAATGAGTCCCCAAAGGGTCATAGCCACATGGTTGTCATTGTTAAAAACTATGACAAGATTGAATAACAACCTTCAAACAATAGCGCATGTGGTAAGCACATGATGTAATCAAATTAAACTATGCTAACATTTTATTTAGATTTCCTCTTCAACAACAGGGTTCTATGAACAATGTAAAGATCGTTTGCTCAAGCTAATTATTTCTATGACGGATGAACCTAAGCCAACAAGTAATATCAAATTTTAAATTTTTAGCAACCACACTTCTACACAATGTCCGAGGAAAGTGAGTTGAACAAGAAAAAAGACGATGATGTATCAGTCACTACTAACGTGGCAGCGCAAAAGCACTTTCGCCAAATCCAGCACATATGTCAAGGGGATCTTGGATTACAATTTTGAAGGTGGTGAATTAGAGTTTGTAATAGTATTTTAGGAGTCATATTTAATTTTCTAAGTTGATGTTGTTCGAGAGTTAGTACTGCACTAAGAGAGAAGTGAAATAAATGTAAGTACATGAACTATAAGGGTTATATACTTAATGCTTTGGATTTATGACTGGTTAAAATTGTAGATTTTGTTTTTGTTTTTTTATGAATGATATAGGAAAATTATAAATACAAAATTTAAAACCTCTGCCTTTCATAATTTTTCATTTATTTTGTAAACTCCAGCCATTACCGAGGGTTTTGTAAACCCCAGCCATTACTAGGGGTTTTGTAAACCCCAACCATTACTAGGGTTTTGTAAACCTCCAATAAGTTGTGCTAATACCAGGGGTTGCTAAAAAACCCTAGTAATCTCTTAGCTACCTGGGTCTTCTAGGGGAAGTGGGAACCCCTTGTACATTCATGCCACCAGGCGATAACCAATAACCAACAATTTTCATGATTGGCTGAGTGGGACGCGAGTTGGGGAAGTATATTGGGGTTCACTTGGAATTATGCATGTGATAATGGGAAATAATTGGGACCAATTGTATTGTGGTATGTTTTATGCATGAAAAATGATTGGGTAATTAGGTGCTACTTGATTTGGAATGAGATATTTGATGGAGAATTTAGTGCAGGGTTGTTTGGCAGTAATGTATGTCAAAATATACAACCAAAATCCCCTTCCAACGATCAAAAGGAGCCTGCCCCTAGTGTTTATGTTACACAATTAGTTGTTTCATTTTAGTTTTCTTTTCTCACTCTGTTTTGCGCTTATATAAGGCAAAGCTTATGGAAGGAATCTCCAACTTTTTCCTCTTTCAATAATACTTGCTTCCTTTCTTTCCCCTTTACTCACGTCTTCCACTGATGTGCATTCACTATCAAGAGGCACCAAAGATTCGTTCATACATAGATATCAAGTTTATTAAGATGGAGTCAGAGTTATTCTTTTAAAGAGATCTACTGTGCATTTCTTTGATCCTTCTTTCTCCATTTTTTTTCTCGTCTCTTTGTTTGTTTGTTCTCCTTATTCCAATGGGAGCGAAAAATGAGTCCAAGGCTGTTACTGCCATTAAAAATTTCAATGCTCTGCATAGTTTCCTCTATCTGCATCCCAGTGAGAATCCTATGATCTTGCTCATCTCGCCTGCGTTGGGATCGCATAATTACCATTCATGGAGCAAGTCGTTTTCCACTGCTCTTAGCGCGAAGAACAAGCTTGAGTTTATTGACGGGGCTGAGCCTAAATCAGCTAAAACAGATCTTACCTATCAGACATGGAAAAGGTGTAACAACATGGTGGTATCTTGGTTGACTCACTTTGTCTCATCATCGATTAGGCAAAGCATAATTTGGATGGACAAATATGAAGATATATGGAAAGATCTTAAATCCATGTTTTTTATGGCAATTTGCTTCGCATATCTGAATTACAATCAGAGGCTTCTTCTCTTAAATAAGGAAAGGCGTACATGACTGAATATTTTACCAAGATTCACATTCTTAGGGACGAGCTTGACAATTTTCGTCTAGATTTGATCTGCAATTGTTCTAGTAAGTGTTCTTGTGATTTAGCTAATGTTTTTCACCAAAGGAAAATGGAAGATCACGCTATGCAATTCCTTAGGGGTTTGAACGAACAATATAACAATGTCACTTCATATGTGTTGATGATGGATCCGATTCCGCCAATTTCCAAGATTTTCTCGTATGTGGTGCAACAAGAAAGGCAGATTAGGGCAAATAATCTTTCAGGTGGAGTAGAAGTCAAGATCAACAACATTGTTGTCACTTGTGACTACTGCAAGTCTGGCCACACCGAGTTCGTTTGTTTCAAAAAGCATGGTTTCCCAAATAGCAACAACGTTGACAATAAGAATATGAGATATGTCGAGGAAGTTTGTTCGTTTTGTGGTAGGAATGTCACACCATTGACAATTGCTAGAAAAGCATGGGTTTCCACCTGGGTATAAAGCCAATAGCAAGAGGCAAAGAATGAGTCGAGTGGACAAGACCGTGATTTTAAACTCTCACAAGAGCAATATCAAGCCTTGATGGATCTACTAAAGCAAACTAATGGTAATGTCAATGGTAGTGTTTCTTCCAATCAGGTTGGTCCTATTGTTTTATGCAACATGAATAAAGGTAACAATAACCATGTCTCTCTAATTAGCTTCAACAAACATAATGATTGGATTATAGATTGAGGTGCCACAGACCACATATGTTATTCTCTTTCAAATTTAATCCTTTTTAAACAAATATCTCCCATAGATGTTACTTCACCTGATGGAACTAAGGTCAAGCCACCCATTTGGGTACTGCAAAGGTTTTTTAAAATCTATACATAAAAAATGTTCTTTTTATTCCTACATTTTCATACCATCTGTTATCTATATCTAAACTGGTTTCTCATTCCAATTGCATTGTTATTTTCAAAACTAATGAATGTTTTATCTAGGACAAGACCTCAACCAAGAAGATTGGTACAACTAAACTTCAGTTAGGTCTGTATGTGATCCAAGATGACACTAAAGCCCAAGAAAATACTTCTTCATAAATCTGTAATAGCATTGTTAACAAGAACATTTGGCACATGTGTCTTGGCCATCCTTCTCATCAAAGAATGGCCATCCTTAATAAGAGGTTTCCTAACATAGTTTTACCTAAAAATTCAAATTGCGATGTTTGCCATTTAGCTAAACAACAAAAGCTTTCTTTTCCTAATAGTAAATCGTATGCTACTTTTTCTTTTGATTTGATACATATGGATAGTTAATGGAAAATAAAAAAAATGTGAAACAAAATTTTCTTCAGAGATTTGTCAAACTTTAATTTTAGCAAAAAAAAGAGATGGAAAAAAAGAAAAAAAAGGAAAAAAGAAGGAAGAGTCCAATTTGTTTTTAATTATTGCACTCCTTCATGAGCCCAACAACTCAACATATTGTCTACACTTTGTTCCTGAAAGAGAAATTAGTGATATGATTGTAATAATTAGAAGCAATATCTCTTTAAATGGTAAGAATCAATATTACTAATTTGGATTGATTTTGTTCTCTGATTTGTTGACGGTTAGAATTCATATTATTAATCTTGATTGATTTTGTGCTCTGATTTGCTGCGATTGGATTCCCGTAATGTGTTTCAATCATGACTAATTCTTTCCTTATATTATTCATTACAATTAAGGCTGAGATTGCATTGATATTGCAAGGTGTGAGTATAAATATGCACTCTGTCATATGGAAAAAAAGGACCGAAAAAAAATATTCTCTACACTTCTTTAATTTTTTCCCATCACCACTCCCACATACATAACTCTTTCTTTATCTCTCTTTAAAAAAAAACATATCAAAGGAGGTAGAAAAAAAGAAGAAGAAGACATTCTCTATACTCTCTATTTCTCTCTCATCACCACGCACACACACACATCTCATTTTTATCTCTCTTGAAAAAAAAACACAAAAATATTATAAAAGGAAGCAAGAAAAAGAAAAGACAGAAGGAACGTCATTGTTAATGTCTTTTGCTTTTGATTTTTTTTTAATTTTCATTATTATTTTTTAAATCATAAAAACATATTTTTTTTCCATTTCTTTGGTGTTTTTTTGACCGCTCGTGTTGCATGACACCCATTTAGACTTTCGTTCCTTTTTTCTAAAAAATATATACCAATCTAAGAATAAAAAAAATAGCTTTCTTTGTTTACTCTTTAATATCTATCTGGTTGCTCAAGTCACAGTGACATCCACATCCACTCTTAAATAACTTCAAAATAATATGAAAAATTATAAAAGATTAAAAAGATAAAAAAAATCAAAAATAAAAAAAAAAATTATTTTCCGTGTCTGTCCGGCCGCTCGCGTTGCGTGACACTAATATTAAAATAATACTAAAAATTTAAATGAAAAGATTTTCAAAATTATTAAAAAAATTAAATCATTTTTCAAATAATTTTCCAAATAGTTTTTCTACGTAATCCTGATTCTCCATTCACATGGAGATACGTAGGAGTGATGATTAATCCTCGTCTGGCCCAAAAAATCAAAAAAAAAAATTGTTTCTTCTCTAAATTCATTTATTATTATTTTTAGGGAAAATAAATATTTTAAAAAGCCACATAACTTTTGCATATTTAATTAAAGGTATTGCCTTAGGACAAACATTGTGGGGTGCTAATACCTTCTCCACGCGTAACCGACTCTCGAACCCAAAATCTGGTTTTTCGCAGACCTTGTTTTAGCTTTTTTTGGTTTTTCCTTAGTTTTCCAAAATAAACTATGGTGGCGGCTCCAAATTCTGCTTTTACAAATTTTATTTTTGGTTTGTCATTCCTTCGCGATTTCGGTTGCGACAGATGGCGACTCCACTAGGGATGCTAGAGAGTCAGACCATTTATTTGGATGTGCAAAATTGATGTGGTTTTTCTTCATACTTTTTCTTTCTCATTTTTTTTTCTTTTTTGGGTATCTGTATTTTTATCTCTTTTTATATTTAGAATAATTGTATGTGTATATTCTTCTTTATTTTGGTAATTGGAATGATTGTTAGGTGGGGGTTTGGGTATACATTGTATTCTCCCTTCACACACACACACACACACATTTTTTTCATTACATGAGTGAGGCCCTATACCCGGGTCCTAGTTGCTTAGAGTTAGAGGGGATTGTGTAGCAGTGTCACAGTGGATGTACTTCCTAAGTGGTCATTCTGAGAACCCCAGCTAGAGTTCGTTTACTTCATTGGTACTCTCACTTCTTGTTGTTTACCAACTGTCGTGGGAAATGATATGAAGTGGGCCATAACTCTAGTGATCTTGATCTTTAGGTAGTAGGGAATTATCCTTGTGAGCACATATACTTTGCCTTAGAACTCTAAGTTTCAAACCTATGTTAAATTAAGACACAAAAGGGAGAATATTTTCGTCCTTTACCCTCACCTTTCCTTGTATATTTGTATAACATTTATATAAAATTAAATTTTGTTTCAATTTGAAGGGGGACAAAATTGCTAATTTTTACAAAAATTGGGACTAAATTGAGACAAATTAAAATAAAGGGACCAAATTGAGACTAACAAAATGACACGTGGCGTAATACTGACACGTGTCACCGTCACTGCCTCGTGGCACGATGACAGCTTGACACGTGGCAATTATTTGATTTTTTTAAAAATATTCAAAAAAATAAAAATAAAAAAAAATAATAAAAAATAATAAAAAATTCAAAAAATCGAGGAACTGACACGTGGCACTCCCTCTAACGGCGTCAACCTTAACTTAACGGGAAGGGCAAACGTGAGACGTTTCAACAAAAAAGGAGACCATTTTGAGACTTTTAAAATTTTGGGTACCATTTTGAGATTTTGACTCCAAAATGGGGACCAAAGGCATAATTAAACCTATATAATAATAAATTCATCATAATCATAGCGTTATAAAAAACCAAAAAAAATGCCTCCTAAGGCATAAGCATGCATTTCTTTAGCATATCACGGGAATAAATTTTCTTTGATGCATAACCATGCATTGCATTCCCATCCTATGGTCATTCATGGTACCTTGTCCGAAGATTCAAATACATAGCATGCATTAACATAAATTTTAGAAAAAAAAACAAAAAAAATTGCACTAAAATAAATTCAAAGTGTTTCCAATTTTGCTTGTCACCAATTTCTTGGAATATTTCTAAATAATCAAACTTCTTTGGTGAAATCAGTGAATTGAATAAAGAAATAAAATTTTGTTTGTTATCATGTCTTTTGAAGCATCATCTAGTCTTGAATACATGAAATTTCTCAAATCCATATCCCTTTCCATCTCTCTTCCACTATAAACCTTGTTTTCACTTTTCATGAAGGATTATCACAGAAAGAGGTATTGCCTTAGGATATTTTCAAGAAACTCTCTAAACACAAAAAAATGATGAATAATCAGTTAGACTGAAAACTTTGAAGGATAGTCTAGGAAAAAATAAGACAAAAAAGAAGTGAAAAAAAAGAACAAAACAAGGGACATCTTTTTCACATGAACTAAAACCTTTGAATTAAAGTTTTTTTTTGAGAAAAACAACCATGATTTGAAATAATGTGTGGCCATGTTTCTTTATCCAAACAAAAAAGAAAGTAATTATCCTTTGCTACCCAATTTGAGCCTTCCAAAAAAAAAAATAATTCTTTCAAATTTCCCTAAACAAGGGTCACCCTCACACTAAGAGTTGACATAATGTTTGCATTTGTTTCATCTGAATGGTAGTTCACCAATATAAAAAAAAGAAAAGAAATGGTTATATCAAGAAAAGAAAAGAAAAAAAGAAGCAAAAGGTGAACAAAAGAAGTCAAACAAATTTTGAATGAAACATTATTCAAAGATCCTTATTTGAAACAACCCTCACATCACCTTTTTTAGCCTTTACTATCATTTACTTCCATACTCCTAGCCTTGGCCACGATACAAGCCTAATAAAGTCCACACAGATCAAATATTTTTTGTTATCTTTCGAAGGTTTTAATTTAGAGGAAAGTTTTGATTTGCAAATAGGTTTGTTCTAAAAAAAAGAGATATAAAAGAATTAAAAAAGTGTGTTCAGGTATTTGCTTTTAAACACTGGGGTAGTTTATGTTTGGTTGACATGTTTTCAAAGCTCCAAAATCAGCACGGGCAATCAAGCAATCTGGTTAAATTTGGGTTGTCACCTTTCAATTTATTCTTCATGAAATTCCATTTTTTGCTCATATAATATCCTCCGCTCTAAGCCTAAACCTTGACCAACCTTAAAATAGTCCATCTTTATCAATCCCAAACCCAAACTGGGGCAGTCACTTTGTTTGTAATTCATATATTTCCATCATTCATTCTGAATTGGGTACTTATTTATATCGAATACTCTGATCACATTAGGGGCAATTTGTGAAGACCTCGTTTTTTTATCTCCTCAATTGGGAAAATCCAAACACGCTTTTGCATCATAAGACCATCCTAGGCTTTCATACTCGGGGCAAATTTTTGAAGTCCCTATCATTTTCTTCATACCATCAATAATTGGGGAAAGTCCAAACACATTTTGTGCCCCGAGACTAATTCAAATTTGGGCAACTCCCTAGTTAATCTTCATCACCTCATCCAAACCTTTTCAAATCCCTGGCAATTTTATGCATGTCATTCAAATAGTGTTTCAAAAGAAATGATTAAAAAAATGATTCATTAGTAGCTAATTAGATCAAAGATATGATTTGGAAAAGTAAAAAAAAAAATCAAAGTAGAATGATTCCATGAATTAGAAATAACAATGAAATGGGAATCAATTCGAATTTGTTTTAAAAAAAATGCAAAAGAAAAAATCATACATCATACCAAGTCATGCATACATGAGTAATTCATCTTTTTAAATAAAACAAATTTCACCCATGCATCCACGCATCCATGCATGCATCATCGTCTAGGTTTAAAAAGAAAATCATAGCATGCCATAATCATCAATGATTCATAATGTGTGCATATGCATAACTGCTCCAACATTTCTTAGATTTATGAAAAAAGGAAAAATGAAAAAAAAGCAAATAAGAGTCTCTTAAGTCCCACCCATGCATCCACACATTCATGCATCATCATCTAGGTTTAAAAAGAACATCATAGTATGTCACATATCATCAATGATTCATAACGTGTGTATATGCATAACTCCTCCAACATTTGTTAGATTTATGAAAAAAGAAAAATGAAAGATATAAAAAGAGTCTTCTCAATCTGTTTCATCATACCATACAATGTACACACATTCACATCATGTCATCCATCATACTCCACAAAATCATTGAAAATCATTTCCAAAAAATAAAATAAAGAAACTTGAAAAAAAAGTCAGCAATGATATTTTTTTTATATGTCTCACAAATGTTAGGCATTCACGTGGTGTTCGTTGACACTTCATGAGCAAAATTCAGGTTCTCCTTTTATACATCAGGACCCTCTACGAGGCAATGGTCATTGATTCCCTTATGTTTACATCATAACCCTATGTAAGACAATGGTCATTGATTTCCTTATGTTCACATCAAGATCCTTTGCGAAGTAATGGTCATTGATTTCCTTGTGTTTACATCAAGACCCTTTGCGAGGCAATGGTCATTGACTTCCTTCTAATTATATCAAGACCCTCTGCGAGGCAATGGTCATTGATTTCCTTATGTCACATCGAGACCCTCTACAAAGTAATGGTCATGGTTTTTCTCATCATTGAGGCCTTCTGCGAGGCAATGGTCATCTTTCTCTTTACATCAAGATCCTCTGCGAGGCAATGGTCATTGATTTCTTATGTTACATTGAGGCCCTCTGTGAGGCAATGGTCATTGATCTCTTTACATGGAAGCCCTCAGTGAGGTCATCGATCTCTTTACATCAAGACCCTCTGTGAGGCAATGATCATCGATTTCTTTACATCAAGACCCTCTGCAAAGCAATGGTCATCGATTCCTTTACATCAAGGCCCTCTGCGAGGCACTGGTCATTGATTTCTTTGTTTACATCAAGGCCCTCTGTGAGGCAATGGTCATTGATTTCTTTGTCACATTGAGGCCCTCTACGAAGCAATGATTGATCTATTTTCTTTTGATATATACCCTCTCCTTGGGATTGGTCTAAACTGTTTTTTTTTTTTAAAAAGTCAGAAAAGAAAATAACAAAACAAAGTGATTTGTCATATCGTGACCCTCTACACGGTAATGGTCACTGAATCTTTTGGATATAGACCATTTTCTCGGGATTGGTCTAATCTTTTCTCAAAAAGTCAAAAAAAACATCGGATCAGAACCCTCTACAGGGTAATGGTCACCTAATCTTTTGAATAGACCCTCTCCACGGGATTGGTCTAATTTGGTTTTTACAAAAAGTAAAAAAAAAATACAAAAACAAAAGACAAAAAAAAATTGGTCAGTCAAATCGAGACCCTTTACCTGGTAATGGCCACTTAGTTTTTTCTTTCAGATACAAACCATCTCCTTTGGAATGGTCAATTTTTCTTCAAATTTGTCTTCTTTTGAAACCCGAACAAAATTAGTGTTTTTACCTTTACTTATCTTTCATTACGATAATATGAAAAAGTTAAATTTTCATATTATCTAGTAAATTCTAAGTAAAGAGGGGCAGTTGTCAACACCCAATTTCGTCTAGGAGAATAAATTTATTTTCAAAAAAAATAAAATAAAAAATGAATTTTTTTAGTTAATGGAAAATAAAAAAAAGGTGAAACAAAATTTTCTTCAGAGATTTTTCAAACTTTAATTTTAGAAAAAAAAAAGAGATGGAAAAAAGAAAAAAAGGAAAAAAGAAGAAAAAGCCTAATTTGTTTTTAATTATTGCACTCTTTCATGAGTCCAACAACTCAACATATTGTCTACACTTTGTTCCTAAAAGAGAAATTAGTGATATGATTGTAATAATTAGAAGCAATATCTCTTCAAATGGTAAGAATCAATATTACTAATTGAGATTGATTTTGTTCTCTGATTTGTTGACGGTTAGAATCAATATTATTGATCTTGATTGATTTTGTACTCTGATTTGCTGCAATTTGATTCCCATAATGTGTTGCTATCATGACCAATTCCTTCCTTATATTGTTCATTACAATTAAGGTTGAGATTGCATTGATATTGCAAGGTGTGAGTATAAATATGCACTCTGTCATACGAAAAAAAAAGGACAAAAAAAAATCATTCTCTACACTTCTCTAATTCTTTCCCATTACCACTCCCACATACACACCTTTTAGTTTATCCCTCTTTCATAAAGAACTATGTAACCATGATTCTCCATTCAAATGGAGATACGTAGTAGTGAGGATTAATCCTCGTCAGGCCCAAAAAACCAAAAAAAAAATATTTTTGTTTCTTTTGTAAATTCATTTATTATTATTTTGGGGAAATTAAATATTTTAAAAAACCACATAACTTTTGCACATTTAATTAAAGGTACTATCTTTGGACATGTGTTGTGAGGTGCTAATACCTTCTCCACGCGTAATCGACTCTCGGACCCAAAATCTGGTTTTTCGCAGACCTTGTTTTATCTTTTTTTTTGTTTTTCCTTAGTTTTCCAAAATAAACTATGGTGACGACTCCAAACTCTGCCTTTACAAATTTTATTTTTGGTTTGCCGTTCCGTCGTGATTTTGATTGCGACAACTTATAATTCAACATGGTACAATTTTTTAATACCAAAGGAATCATCCACCAAACTAGCTGCATAGAAACACCTAAACAAAATGGCTTGGTTGAAAGAAAGCATCAACATATACTAAATGTTACTCATGCTTTATTGTTCCAATCAAATATATTTCAAATATTTTGGAATTATGCTTTTCAATATGTTGTTACCTTAATAAACTGTATTCCTACACATTTTCTCAAGAATTCTAGCCCTTTTGAGATTTTGCATGATCACTTTTTTGACATAAATCAATTACACATTTTTGGATGTTTGTTTTATGCTCAACGATTTCCACCAATCATACCAAGCTTGATCTCGGAGCACGTAAAGATTTGATTCTTGGTCTCAAACCAAATGTTAAGGGTTATATTATATATGATTTGGAATCTCACATCATCCATGTTTCAAGAAATGTTGTTTTCTATGAAAATAAATTTCCTTTCATAGATAGAATTTATGATAACTTTATTGGTAATGATGTGATTGCTTCCGCCCTTGAACAAAGTTATGTTTTTGACTTTGATATCACGAGGCCTAATGCTTCTAGTGATGTTTTTGGTATTGATAACAATATTATTTGCCATCAAAGTAGTGATAACCCTATTGATCTTATTGAGCCTGTAACTACAGATGCTGAGCAAAATTCTAATCCAAGTATAAAGGAAAATTTACCTAGAAGATCCTTTAGACAAAAAACTGCTCCTGCATATTTGAAAGATTTTCAAACTTCTTTCATTGATGAATCTGAAAAGAAATCTAAATACCCCATTAATGTTTATATTTCTCTAGCAAAATTGTGTCCTTCCTTTAAGCAGGTTGTCCTTTCTATTGACTCTCATGAAGAACCAGGTTCTTATGATATTGCTTCTCAACATGAGCATTGGTAACAAGCCATGAATGAGGAACTAGCCTCAAACAAAATCATACTTGGATTGTGACCACTTTGCCAAAAGGAAAATATGCCATTGGATGTAGATGGGTATACAAAGTCAAATACAAGGCAGATGGCACTGTTGAGAACTACAAAGCCCGTCTAGTGGCAAAAGGATACACACAAAAAAGGGCTTGGACTACTTACACACATGATCCTAGTGGCTAAAATCACAACTATCATGTTACTTATATCTTTAACAATTATTTTTGACATGGTGACTTAGATGAAGAAGTATATATGCATTTGCGTCTGAGTTTTAATAAAGATAATGAAAATAATGTCTGTCATTTACACAAGTCTTTGTATGGCCTCAAACAAGCTAGTAGACAATGGTATTATAAACTTTCTTATTTTTTATGCTCTCATGGTTATACCCAATCCTTGGCTGATCACTCTCTAAACTTGAAATTTAATGACTCTAGTATTATTGTTTTACTCATATATGTTGATGATGTCATTTTAGCGGGGAATGATATGAAAGAAATAAATGACATCACCAATTTTCTTGATTGTACTTTTAAAATACAAAATCTAGGTAACTTGACATATTTCCTTGGTTTTGAGGTTGCAAGGAGCAACAAAGGAATCAATTTGTGTCAACGCAAGTATGCTCTGGACATCCTTAAGGAAGCCAAAATGCTTGGGTTAGCTCCCATATCTACACCTTTGAAATTTTCCAAGCACAAAGCTACCGACACAGGGTAACTTCTCATTGATCCTACTCCCTTTCGTAGACTCCTTGGGTGTCTCATATATCTCACCAACACTCAGTCGGACATTACCTTTGTTGTCCATCACCTAAGTCGGTACATTTCCGCCCCTACTAGCGTCCATCATCGTGCTTCTATGCGGATTCTTCGTTACCTAGAATAGAACCCAAGCCAAGGGATTTTCTTTGACTCAATCAACAACCTCCAACTTAAGGATTTTGGTAACTCTGATTGGGCTGGATGCCCAATCACACGAAAATCTATGACAGGTTATATTGTGTATCTAGGAAATTCTCCCATTTGTTGAAAGTCCAAGAAACAACAAATTGTGTCGCAAAGTTCTTTAGAGGCAGAGTACCATGCCATTACCTCTACCACATGTGAAATTCAATGGCTTCACCACCTCCTACAAGATCTCAGAATTCATCACCAACAACCTTCTCTTCTTTACTGTGACAAGTTTTTTGCCATACAATATAGAAATAGATTGCCATTTGATAAGAGAAAAGGTTAAGCAAGGTGTCATCAAACTTCTGCATGTCACACCAATCACCAACAAGCTGATATTCTGACCAAAGCTCTTTCTCTTGCATTTTTCAACATATACAACCAAAATCCCCTTCCAACGATCAAGAGAAGTCTACCTCTAGTGTTTCTATTACACAACTAGCTATTTTAGTTTAGTTTTATTTTCTCTCTGTTTTGAGCATATATAAGGCAAAGCTTATGTAAAGACTCTCCAACTTTTTCCTCTTTCAATAATACTCGCTTCCTTTCTTTCCCCTTTACTCATGTCTCCCACTGATGTGCATTCACTCTCAAGGGGCTCCAAAGATTCGTTCTTACACAAATATCATGTTTATTAAGAATGTATGGTTTGGTATGAGTTATGGCGCATTGTATTGTCTAGTTTTTGTCATTTCCACAAGCATGATCCTCCCTTTTCTAGATTCAAGTGCTAATTGCATGGAAATGAAGTCATGTGTATCTATATGTATAAATTACTAGAGTATATGATGGATGATCTACCAATTGTGTCTTATTAAAATACAATAATATATTTTGCAGTAGTTGAGTGTTATGTTTTACAGATCCTATGAGTGTGAGATATCCTTAGTTGAAAATGAAGATTGGTATGTGAAATGTTGAGTATATATGATACTATTTGATTGAGGTGTGTGAAATGTAGTGTTGCAATTATGGTATATGGAATTGTACGATTATGCAATTGATATTTTAATGTGTGCCTATGATGATCAGTGTGTTGGAATTTGTCCTGCTGTGCCTAGAAAACTAGTAAAATTGCATTACTAGTGTAGTGTCTGGCAGTGCAGATTGGACCGCTAGGCGATAGCTACCAATAGTAATGTTCTGATGCTTGTGGCGCCTGACAGTGTGTGGGTACTACGTATAACACCCCAAATTTTGGGATGTCACGAAAAGTTATAAAATTAATACTTTTAGCAGAAAAAAATCGACAAAATGTACTAATGTAAAATCCTAGAATAATTTATTAAATATCGTAATTCAAAATATCGATTGTCAAAAACCTTTCAAATGTCAACAATAAATAAAAGAAATTACACATCTATAATATTTAATTTAAACAACTTAATGAAAATTAATAAAATCCCGAATTCACCCTCATCCTCTCGTCAATCTGCTCCTTTCTAGAAACATCTGCATTATCATTTGCTCATGAATAAAACACACATTATACGGTCATAGCACACGCAACAACATATACACAAGCAACCAAATAGGGGTAAGCTAACAATAAATAATGATATATAAACAAACTCTACAAAAAAATTACAAATAATACCCAACATCACATTCAAATAATATATTTAAACATAGTAACCACAACCAAATTCTGATTTTCCTAGAAATCATACTCCAATTATCTATACACACATTTTTATTTCTTCCAAAAATTCAAGGTTCAATGCCACCACCTATTACTATATTCTACTTTATTTTTAGTTTTATGAAAATGTAACCAAGATAAAATTAATAAAAATAATATATGAACATCTATTCTTTTATTGAAATCCACATTACATTATCAATACAATATAATATAATATAATTATGATTTTATTGATCAATTGTCTTATAATTGACAATGGTGCTATGTAGAACACCTATCACGTAACTTATTTGAACCAATTTTTTATAATTGAATAGAAAAAGGAACCCACATTCAAGTAGAAAATTATTAAAATCCATTTTAACTTCACGTAACCCATTGTTGACTAGTAAGTGGCAAGAACAAAGCCAATAGTGTAGCACGGGTCCCACTAATTTCATACATGCAAGTGATTTGAATATATTAAGAGCATGAAATAAAAGTTGCCACAGAGGCTTGGCCCATCAATGATAGATGTTATTGCTTGACTTTTCTTTGCACCAAGAGAACAACTACTGCAACGAATGACATGTTCCATCAAATACCACAAATGCATCAAATATATGGCAATTTGATGAAAACAATGCAGCACCCCACAACCTATGAATATACGTCACTGTTACAAGTCTAAAGAAGACAAGGTCCAAACATATGGAGAAAGAGGAACAGATGCACTGCCATGTATGAACCATTGGTGTATTCTATGGATTCCAAAGACCAAAACTAAGAGAACCCCACTAACTAAAAGTATTGGTTTTCGGACGTCAACCATGTTCTACTGCCCCAAAACACCTAAACAAAAGTATAGAAACTAGTGGAAACCAAAAGAACTCCACCCCAAAACATATAGAAGAACCTGTAACATGATGAACCAACATCCCATGCACATCCTGATCTTCTATAATGCATGAAAGCTCGTTATCTAAAACCAAAAAGAAAAACTACCACCCCATCATGGCATTTCAATACAAAAAGACAAAGAAGAAAAGTACTGCACCCACCACTTACTAATGTGAAAAACTATGGCCATGGGTTTTCTAACAAGCCCCTAACAAGTGATAGCAAGGAAAAACATTTAACATTGAAACAACGCCACTGCAACACAAAGCAAAGTGAAACTACTCAACCACAAAACAACGAGCATGCACCATCAACATCATGAAACCTAGAACAACAAACTATATCTACAACCCGTGAGTCTTTCCACCAGTATTGTGAACGAGAACGGGAACAAAACAACATAGACCTAGGTTCTTCTATACAACGTCAAAAAGATAGTTTGATGTTTAAAACGCAAGAACGAAAGGGTTCTTCACAAGATTATCACGCAGAGAAAGAAACCATGGCATTCCATAACACACACATGCTATATATAGTTTTAATCTTTAAACAACACAAGTATATAGATAGACACATAGGCAAGGTTAAACTTCATCAAATATAACCTCCACACAACACATACATGCAGAAGATAAAATAACATAAAAGATTGGCTTCCCCTACTAAAACCCCAAAAATCCAATAAAAGTCATTTGAAAGTAGAACCAATGCACCAGGCTTTACACGAATGGCCAAACTAGACAGAACAACATACTCCGCACACAACACACAACTCTCCACCTCGCGCAAAGCATACCAAGATTGGGGGTTCAACACAACGTAGAGAAAACAAACCACACAAATAAAAACGAAACCTTTGCATGAAACAATAATAGGTTAGTAATTCAAAATCAAGCAAAGACATAATCAACACTCCTACTCATTTCATATCACATGCAAGTTTCAAGCATCAACCAATAAACGTGTATAAGAACAACGAAAGAATTAACTTCCCCTACCTGAAAATGCTGCTATAATTACTCTACTAACGATCTTCCTTGCTCCAACTTTGACCTCCACCCTTAGACCTTCTCCTAACCTTTCTACACTCTCTCCACTCAATCTTTTAGGGTTTTGTTCTACCTTATGTTCAGCCACACAAAAATTTTCTACTTTATTCACCCTTCCCACCCTAAAAAAAAATACTAATTTAATTAAACAATTAAATCTGAATTAATTCTTTAATTGGGTTTTTAATAGCTAATCAACTCCCATTAATCCCTATGTCTAACCAAGGTTAGAACCCACAACCTCCCAATTACTAAGTACATGCACAACCATCAAGCCAATTCATGTTTCTTAGTAATTTATACCCATCTATGATTTTATCTTACTACTTAGTCTCAAACATACCCGCAAAACAATAAAACAATTAAATTTATAAACAAGTGGCATACACAAGAATTGAACCCAAGTCCTCTCAACACAACCAAGTAATCTCAACCATTTAAAATAGTATTTTTCCACATCATAAAGGTCAACATTAAATGCCATAAAGGTTCCCACTACCCATATTTATTAAATAATTATTTATTTAATTATTTAAATTTCTTGGGTCTTACACCGCCTAGCAGTCTGCATTGCCTTTTCGCTTGGTGGCGCTTAGGCCATGCCAAGTGATAGTGTAATGGTAGGGTGCATTTGTCGTGCCTTTTGCATGGCTTGTTGTGAGGGTCTTGGTCTGGGATATGCTTGGATAAGTTACAAGCGGGGATGTTTGTAATGGAGTTGGAAACGCATGATTAATACAAACAAGGAGGTTCATATAAGATGTAGTCTTGTATGGGGATACGAGCGGGGAGGTTCATATGTTATGTGCTCACACTTGAGGCTGTTATGGGCGGGGAGGTCCATAACAAGTGGTGTTCACGCGTGTTGAACTACAAGTGAGGAGGTTCGTAGAGTTTGACTACGAGTGGAGAGGTTCATAGAGTTGGACCATGAGCAGGTAGGTTCATGGAAGCATTGAAATTCCTAAGACCATGGTTGAGTATGCGCTCTTCTCGTATAGGTTATGTGATCGGGGTGGCATGGTACAAAGGTGTTTATAGATGAGAAAATGGTTAAGTTGATTTAGGTGAGTTGTAATTGTCCTTATTTATGTATGTTGTTTATTTAGCTCACCCTTTTTGTTTGTGTTTGGCGATGATTGTGTGACTTGTCACATGGGAGCATATGTGAATCCAAGTGAGGATGGTGATGCGTAGAGACAGACCTGGGCTAGCTATCGGGATTTACTTTATAACTTATTTTCGATTATCTTGTAATTTTCTTTTATTTTGACGTTTGGATTATGGATTGTAATAAAGCCTGTGAGGAGTATTTCTATTTTACGCTCTTTAAGTTTTGATTTTTTCCGCGCTTGGGAACGATATGAGTTATTGAATTCTATTTTAAATATATAATTTGCTTTACCAAGTAATATCCACCTAAGGTGTCACAATGCTTGTACAACTCAATCTTCTTCAACTTTATCAAAAATATTTCATTTGATACATAACACACACAACTAAAACAAGCTCTGGAACGTTCATGTCATTTTATTCTCACAAACATTTTTTCATCAAACCTAGTATAGTTCAATGTAAATTATCACTTTTACATTGGACCTTGTGTAGTCCAACATAAATTTACGATGGGTGTTTTCTTGCAACGTAAATTTTTATGTCTTACATTAACATTGAACCTAAAATAGAGGCAAAATACCCAAAATAACATATGTAAAAAGCCATCATTGTGTTAGTATTCACAATTAGTGCGTCGTTAATAGTTGGAAAGTTATTCTCTAATCAATAATAGCCTTGTCAAAGTATATGGTTTTAGTGGAGCTAGCTAAGGAATGAATATAGTTGAAAGGTCTTATGGACGATCTAGGTTTTACTTAAGGAAAGAATGTCATCTGAAATAGTTTAAGTGTGATTTGTTTAGTGCAAGATAATTATTACAATATGGTAGGATTTTTAGAAATATTAATATAATTTAAAAAATATTAAATTAAAATATTGTTGTTACTTGGGTTTTAATACAATGTTAATTCCATAGTTAAATTCTATTTATGTATAAATAGTTTTCATTATTTTCATTTATTTGAAATTATTTTTGGTTTAAATCAGTTTGATGGCCATTTACTCTTGTGTCTCCTTTTCTCACCTATAAATACCACCTAGTTTCATAAGGAATAGACACACAACAAACACTAGAGTTCTTCCTCTCAAAAGTGTTCTTCTTTTCCTTCTCTATATTATCTCTTAAAACAGTGGTGTTCATAAGGTTTAGAGATCCTTCGCTGCACTCGATCGATCTAACGGGTTGTTGTATCTTGGGGGAGGAGTGCATAATATTGAGTATTGCCTTGTGCAGTGAGGGCGTTTTCTCTCTAAGGATAGCGCTCAACGTGCCTCAACCCAGGCTTACTCTATCCTTATCTCATTTACATATTTACATTATCTTTATATTGTTATTGTTTGTTATAAGAACAATAAAACTTGATCATCTCTTTTATCCATATTTCTATATTGTTTCTGGTTTATCATTATTTTAAACATTCTTAGAGAGAAAAATTAATTATAAAATATATATATATATATATATATATATATATATATATATATATTTTTTTTTTTTTCTTATTATGTTTGTCGTGGATATGATTAAGTCACTCTCAAGTAAACCTTAAAAGTTTACAGGTGAAAATTTTTT
>Ga0214544_1004883_pt1 | contig 26499 bp, 12 predicted proteins | sample CNSS3metaG_FD_160074 | JGI IMG/M metagenome (GOLD analysis project Ga0214544, IMG submission 160074) | Root nodule microbial communities from cowpea collected in UCLA plant growth center, Los Angeles, California, USA - CNSS3 | ecosystem: Host-associated > Plants > Roots > Nodule | place: USA... | reverse complement strand
TCTGGCATTGGTAGGGTTTATCATTCAGATCAACAGCAGTAGTAATGGTTTCACAGAAAAAAAAAAAAAACACAAAAAAAAAAAATTAAAAAAAAAAAAAAGAAGAGAAAAAATTAAAAAAAGAAAAAATAACAACTACAAACTAGGCATTTACAAAGACGGTATTAGCTCAAATTCAATGTCATTTATACAAATCTAACAATAAAACTTAATTGAATTGATTTAATACCAAATGAGAACTTGATTTACTCAAATACAAATTTTGGGATTAAAATGAGTCAAAAAACAAAAAAAAAAAATATTGAGACCAAAATAGTAATTAAATAACAAAAATAAGAAAATAAAATATTTTTTTCTTGGATAAATAAAAAAGAGAAAAAAATATTTTATATATATATATATATATATATATATATATATAAATAAATTTTAAAAATACAAAATTTAAAAAAACAAATTTGAGAAACTTGCCAACCTAATTGGTTTTTCATTAATATGACATGTCAAGATTTTCAGTTTTAATATGACAAGCCAGCTTTTTTTCCAGCTAATAACAAGGCCGATAAAACAGAACAAACTGATCCATCTTGCCACCGAAATATGTAATTCTTATATCAAAAAATTACTTTTTATATACAAATCTTATCGTAAATTATTATAATCGGAGAAATACAGTTCAATGGACATTTTTACAAATCCATTTTTAAATGAGAGAAGAAAATACTTAATATTCCCTTTAAATCTTTCTTTCATAACTCTCTTCCTACTAAATTATCCCAAAAATAAACATGGAGAAGATTTGTGATGTCCCATTATCAAACAATAAAAAAAAAAATGTTCCCACAAACATAAACTAATTTCTCCCAAACAATATTCTTTGACTTATATACATATATAAACATTTTGTTAACTAATTAATTATTATATGTTTATATTAAGATTGTGAAGTGATAGTATATTTTTTCCTAACAAACAAGATATAAGCCAGAAACGTACCTGTTATTACAGACCAAAAAGTCTTAACCATTCGTCTTGAAAATGAACTCAAATGTTATGCATGCGTAGGAAGTGTGACCAGTGAAAGATGAGAAAATTGCAGCAGCATATGTAAAATCCTGGATCATAGTTGAATTACTATTACCATTGTCCAACAGAATCGATTTGGTCTTGCTGTTGTAACTGTTTCTGAATCGAATTTGGGGAGAATGGTAGGGAAAATAGTTGATCCGTGGGTACATAAGATGACTGAGAAATGAGAGTGGGAGAGGAATATACACTACTACTTAAAGGTAGATTGTTATTTTGGTCTTGGTGCTGAGGATGTAGCTTTTGTTCAGGACGTTGTTGCTTGGGAATGTTGAGCTTCTCTCCTTCAATCTCTTTATATTTTTGGAGATAGGATTTTAAGGGCTCGACATAGTCCTCAAATCCTAGGGTTGTGATGGCCCAAATGATGTCTTCTCCATTGATAGTCTTTCTCTTTTCCCTTTGGCATTTGTCTGAGGCTTCGCCTGTGACGAAGCTGATGAACTCAGACACACACTCTTGAACTGTTTCTTTTGCATCCTTGGAGATTTTTCCATTGCCAGGGATGGCCTTTTTCATGATTCTTCCCACATTGGCTATAGGAAGAAAGCGATCTTGTTCTTTGTTGTTGTTACTGTTGCTGCTATTGGTGCTGTTGCTATTATTGCATGATTTTAAGGACGGGCTTTCGGGGCTTGCTGTGATGAACCCATTTGACGAATTGGTGTGGCTTTCATCTTCCATGAGGTAGGTGTGTGTTTGTACGAGGGTTTTTGGAGATTAGAGGTTGTATAGATAGAATGAAAGGGGAGAGAACACAAAAATAGGCAAGTAAGAAGGGGGAGTGAAAGTTAAAAAAAGATGAAGATGGATACCGTTGATTTTCTTTTGTAAAACTGAAACCCCATTCGACTCGCTCTTGATCTTCATCACGACCGCTTCATGTAACTGCCATGACCTAATCCAGCAAATCAAAATTATGTGACCAAACACATGCAATACACCTTAGCGCACATTAATTTTTGTTCCCAATTACCTTGTTATACTTTAATCTATTAACTTCAATCTCCTCCTCCAGGATCCTGTGCTGTTCAACATATAAAATATATTGGTTATTCATGGACCAACTCCTGAAATATTGAATACAACCTGTTTCTCCAAACTTCTCATGATTCTTGAAGTCAACACTTTTTTTTTAATAAATTTATGGGAGGTATTATTATAAACTTAACCTTCTCAAATTAATCAATTAACCATCTTGTTAGATAATTTAAACTAAAAAAAATGTTACCCAGTGACAAAAAGAAGATAGACATGAATGTAGATTTGATAGATATAGAACAAGTCAACTAAAAAGATAGAAATAAAAGTATGTAACAAAAAATCAATATACAACTCTTTAGGTTGAGGTTAGCCAATAAAGTATAATAATTTAAATAGGAACAATGAGCACTTAGGTATGAATTAGGATTTTCTATTCTTTCAAAAGGTTTAACATTTCGGACAATCTTTAATACATCAAATCTGAATTGTTTCTAGTTAAATTCCTTTCATTCTCAAAATATTTATTTAAATAAAATAATTCAATTTTATCGTTTTTTAAATTTCTGTATATAGAAAGGTAAACTTCCTGTATATTAAATTCTTTATCGGGATGTATGTTAAATTTTTTATTTGGATCAATAGTTCAATCTTTACTAATTGAAAATTTTTATTTTTAGATGTTTTTTAAAATATTGAAAATTAAATATTGAACTTTAGTGAAATGTACATTAACCAAGTTTTAAATATTTAATTTTTCAAAACAAAATATTAGACAAGAAAAAAATGAAATGGCTAATTATAACAGTTTTCATAAATAGTTTATCCAACCTGATTTATGATTATAAATATCAATAACCTTTGCATTAATATTGTCTTATTTAAATAGTAATACTCTTTACTTTGCAACTCAATTTATGTATGTCTAATACCACCTACTAGGCAGTTGTCACTAATAAAGGAAACTCTAAATATAAAAGTAGTATAACCCAAAATCAAAAGTAATACCAGCAATTACAAATCAAACTTGGCAATACATTTGTCTTCACAATACCTCCTATTACAGAATCTCCCTTTATCAATTTCAGGTTCTCTCCAAAATTCCTGCCAGCAAAAATGAAAGTGAAACAAAACATACAATTAGAAATGACAGCACTGTTAATAAAGAATGTTTTAGTATAATTTGAAACATAAACCTTGTATAAATAGAAAGTAAGAAATGATGGAAGGGAAGAAAAAATACTTGAAAGTGAGGATAAAGGAAATGGCAGGGGTTAAAAAATAAGATAGAGAATGCTTAGAAAATTAATATCAATTACTAACAAAAGCATGAAATGAATAATGCTTTTGTATTTAACAAAGCAAAACAGAGCTGTAAAGCTGTAGAGCTAGGTCACTCACCAAGTTTCAAGTTATCCGGCCACTGCCATCAAAGCCCCAAAAGCTGAAATGTACAGAGCACATGAAAAAGTTAAAAGGTTGCCTTACAACAATTAATCAAATTAATTAAAATAAAGAAGTTATGAGAAAAACATTACATCAAGAAATAAAAGCTAAAATATAATCTTTCTTCTTTTGAATTGGAAGGGCTCTCATGATAACTAACTGATTCAGATCATTAGCTAACAATTTCACAGCTTTAGCCCATTCTTGTTTATCAAGATCTGGTATCAACTTCACCTCATCTACCACTTCTTCAATATCCTTTTCGTCGAGTGTGTCATTAATTACATGCGATAATTGTTTCAAAGACTCGGCAACTTTCTTTATCGAAGCAACTATTTCATCTTTTTCTCTAATGTTTCTTCTTTTGGATTTTGTTCCAGTAGAACTCGAACATTGTCCCTTTCTTTTTGTACGAGAAGTTGTTTCCTCTAAATCCAATTCCCAATTGTGAGCTGGTTCCTCAACAAAATACTCGTTATAATACCAAGCTACTACACCCATAAGAATTCACACAACACCAGCAGCAATGACTATGATTTTCTTCTGAAATTCTTTTTTTTTTCATCTCTTTCACGTTTTCTTGAAGTAACCCCCTTATTAGCCATGCTAGAATTAAGGGTGGACAAAAAATCTAATTTTCTTGATCCAATCCACTTTTGCTCCAATCCAATCCATTTATAATCCATTTTATTAAAAATTTAATCCATTTAAAATCCATTTAATGGATCTGGATTTCAATCTAATATACATTTTATATATTTTATGGATTGGATATCCATTTTATAAATCAAGATTTTTAAATATGGATTATCCAAAAAATTCAATCCAAATTTTCAATTTAAATTTTTAGTTGGGTTAGACTAAAGGTTGACATGGACTAAGCTAAATTCAGACTCGGACTGGCCTTGCCCGACGAACTATACGGATCAGGCATGCCCGACAACCATAAGAGGTTGGGCAGGCCTAATGATATGAACGAACTAGGCGGGCCCAACAAACCGAACGAGTCAATCGGGCCCAACGGTCCGAAAAATTCAAGTGAGTCCAATGACCTGAACGGGCCAGGCGAGCCCAATGACCCGACGAGCCAGGTGGGCCCGAAGACTCGAACGGGCCAAACGGGCCCGAAGACCGGAACAGGCCAAGTGGGACCAAAGACCCGAACGGGCCAGGAAGGTTCGAAGATATGAACAGTCCAGGAAGGTTTGAAGATCCGAACGGGCCAAGTGGGCTCGAAGACCCAAACAGGCCAGGCGGGCCCGATGACCCGAATGGGTCAAGCGGGCTCGAAGAACCGAAAGGGTCATGCGGGCCCGAAGATCCGAACGAGTCAGGCAGGCTCGAAGAATCGAACGGGTAAGGCGGGCCCGAAGACCCGAACGGGTCAGGCGAACCCGAACGGGCCAGGCAGGCCCAATGAACATAATAGCTCAGGCAGGCCCAAAGACTCAAACGGCTCAGGCAGGCCCAAAGACTCGAACGGGTCAAGCAGGCCCAAAGACCCGAACTGGCCAAACGTGCCCGATGACCCGAACAGAACAGGCGGGCCCGAACAACCGAACAGGTTAGGCGAGCCCGAACAACCAAAAAGGCTAGGCGGGACTGATGACTTGAACAGGCTCGACGGGCCCGATGACCTGAACGGGCCCGACAGGCCCGATGACCCGGATGGGCCCGACGATCCAGACGGACCTGACGACTCAAACAACCCAGACAGGCCCAACGATCCGGACGGACCTGACGACTCAAACAATCCAGACGGGCACGACGACCCGGACGGGCCCGATGCCCCGAATGGGCTTGACGTCCCGGACGGGCCCGACGACTAGGACGGGCCTTACTACCCAGACGGGCCTTGCGACCCGGACGGGCCTGACGACCTACATGGGCCTTACGACCCAGATGTGCACGACGACATGAACGGGCCGGACGACCCAGATGGACTCGGCGATCCAAACGGATCTGACGACTTGGATGACCCAGATGGGCCCGACGACCCAGACGGCCCCGACGACCCAAACGGGCCCAACGAGCCGAACGAGCCGGACAGGCCGGACGACCTTCACGGGCCTTACGACCTGGATGGCACGACGACACGAACGGGCTCGACGACCTGGACAGGGCGACCCGGAGGAGCTCGACGTCCCGGACGGGCCGTACGATCTATTCGGGTCGTCGTGCTTATCTGGATCTATTTTAAAAAATAATATATTTTTCATGTTGAAGATGAAAGCCCATGAGTTGGCCCTGACTCACAGGGCTTTTGTAGGGTTTTTGGCCCTGTGGGCTTCTTTGATGGGGGCTTTTTTTCAGTGTGGCCTTTTTTGGCCCTAGTCCACATGGGTCAGGGCCAAGCCTTCTAGGCTGGACCAAATTGACTCCTCTATGGGTCGGCCTGACGACTCAGACGGGTCGTGCCTGACGACCTGTACGAACTAAATCATGTTGGCCTTAATGACACAAGTTTTAAAAAAATCAATTTAAATTTCTTTTATAAAAAATGGATTCTGGATTTTGAACTTGATCCAAATATTTGGATTGGATTTAAATCTTGATCCAAATATTTGGATCTGGATTTAAAAAAAATCCAAACTACTTTTGCTAAAAAAATGGATTTGGGTCGAAAATCTAATCCAAGTATTTAGATCTAAAATGGATGTGGATTGTATCATTAAAAATCCAATCCATGCCCACTAGCTAGAATCCATTGCTTCTCAATCCACAGCCCTGTGAAACAATATTTGTATTAATAATTCTTTTCTTTTAGCTGTTGCAATGCAAAATCAAGAGGTAAGATAATGAGCTTTTTCTTTTCTCTATTACTAAAGAAACTAATCTGACCAAGATGCTAAATTTATATTACAAAGATTACGGAATGAAAGAGATTATAACGTGGTGCAAAGCAATCAATCCCCCTTCTAAAGTGAGGGTGATGGTGACAATTACAGGTTAATAGGATAAACCTTTCAAGGCAGTTAACTATGAACCGTGAATAAATAAGGTTCATGTTGAAACTATAGGGCAATCTTTCCATACGCCCATATGCAACATCTTTTCAAAACCAAACTTCAAGAACCAAAAACTTAACAAATTATATAAGCAAGAAGGCCAACCAGGGATATGGTTTGATCCCCACTTTTTATGCATGTTACAAGCAAGGAGTTGTTTTGTGATATTACACATTTTTTTAGTAGATAACATCTATGCAACAATCGCAACGAACGTAGCAAGGTCAATATCACTAACACAAAAATGCCCTATAACGTCACCCCAATAACGTCTGCCTAAAAAATGTCCAACGTTAAAAATGACCGGTGGCATTTTTGTAAATAACGGGAATACTTTAACGTCTGCCTGCTCCACGTCAGACGTTACTTAACGTCTGTTATAAAATACTCCGACGTCATTTAAAAAAGGACGTCGGACCAGCACGCGCCAGACGTCCTTTGACGTCGGACCCACCCACCCCCGACGTCACTTAACGTCGGATACCTCACCCCCGACGTTAAGCTTTGTTTATCTTCTGCTCGAAACGCAGAAACCCTTATGTTGTTCATCGTTTCCGCGAGAGTTCCCGCCGGCGACGCCATTTACGACCTCCTCCAGGTGAGTTTCGAAAGGTTTTCGCCATCAAACTTGTTGGGATTTGATTATGGGTTGATTTTACGCGTTTTGAACCGATTATTTTGCGTTTTCATCTCTACATGACTCTTCAGAATGCAGGAATCGTTGTTTTCAAGGATGACGAGTCACTTCCACGGGGAAAGCAAATTTCACCTTCTCTACGGTTAGCGATCGAAGAGTCTTGAATATCTGTTGTTGTTTTCTCGAAAAATTATGCATAGTCGTGGTGGTGTTTGAAAGAGTTGGAGAAAATAATGGAGTGTCACAGAACCATAGGGCAAGTGGTGATACCAGTGTTCTATGACGTTGATCCCTCTGAAGTCTGTCATCAAACATGAGACTTTAGGAAAGCATTTCAACGCCTTTTGAGCAAGATTTCGACAGAGGAAGAAGAAAAGGTGCTGGATTGGAAGCAGCGTTGGAGGACGAGACTTGGTGAGACTGGTGGTTTCTCAGCAACTGAAATCCTATGTGCCAGGCAACGAAGCGCTCCCTGCTTCCTTTGATTTTTTTAGCACATTGTCTCTAAGAATAACATTTTTTAAATTCATAACATGAATGTAGGTTTGAAAGGGTAAACAAGCCCCTAGAGCATTGGAAAGAGTCACTTTCTGTAGTTGTTCAGAGTTCAGGAGTTGTGGACTTAGATCCAAGGTAATAGAAACGCTTCATACTTCATGAATTTTTACCAAACATTGTCTCTCAAAATACTAATTATGATATTCATGACATGTATCAAGGGGGAAAATAAAGATTGCTGATAGGATAGACTTCCTTGTGGAGATGTGGATGGTGGGACTTCATATAGGTGCTGAAATCCTAATTAGGTGTGCAGTAAACTCTGGTTCATTGAAATATTTCCTGCTTTCAGATTTTTCGTGTACATTGTCTCTAAAACTAACATCTATGAAATTCACATGTATGAATTAGTGAAATGGAGATTGATGATAAGATGGACTTCCTCTTGAAGCAATGGAGGGAGGTATTTTGTGAGCCTGTTACCATCTCAGAGGTTGCACTCTTTGGTCTAAGGTAACTGAAACACTTTATTCTTTCAGATTTTTACTCAACATTCTATATTTTCACAGCCTAGATAAAAATGCTATTGTTATATTAGTTTAGAATATATGTTGAAACTTAAGTTCTATTATATATAACTGTAACTCCATAATTGTGCTGAAAGTATTATAAAATTGTTCTAGAAATTTTCTGATTTTCAGGTGTATGGATGTTGTAAAACAATCAAATTTAAAAAAAAAAATAGAGCAGTTTAACGTCTGGTGTGCCCTGACAGACGTTATTTAATGTCTGACCGTACCAGGGCCGACGTTATTTAACGTCTGGCGGGCCTTGACAGACGTTAAATTGCTCAGGTTTTTAGCTCTTTTTAGCGTGAAAATTGATGTCTGTTGTTACTGGTCCCGACGTTGGATAACGTCGGACTCTTAATGGACCGACGTCAAGTGACGTCTGCTATTTTTCTGATGTTATTTTACGTCACCCGGTACGACGTCGGTGTTTGGGCAGACGTCAAAGGTCAAAAATATCGGACGTTAAAAGACTTTTTTGTGTTAGTGTATACTAATACGTAAGTGATATCCACATGCCAGGCTTGAACTATTCTTAGTTTGAGTTCAATTGGACTGTATTCTCACTGAATCTCACTTAACCAGAAATGTAACAAGAACATGTCAAACAGCCTCAAGAACCATGAACTTTTGTGTTGCAAAGATCCAAATAAATATAACATTTCTCGGTCCCACGAAAGTAAACAAACCACGTGCTACGTTAATCATAAAAAGAACAAATCTAAAAGACAAGTATCCATGGAAGTTTAGAAACTAATCATTCATCCACACTGACCAATTTCAATATAAGAAATGGCAGCAGAAAGATTTGTTGTAATTAGTGTCGAACACAACTTTAGTCACACTCACACTGCACACCAAAAACCACGGGTACATTTGTGTAATGGTCACATAGTTTAAGGTGTTCACACAACAAAAACAGAGACACCAAGCCTCAATAGCAGTAAATCTCTTACATTATGAAACAAAATTCAAATAATCCCTTACAATTGAGTAAATCTCTCTCCAAAACTTGACATTACTTAATGTGTTTCAGAAGTGTTCCACTAGCATTTACATGCTCTAAAAGGTTTTCCTCCATAGCAAAATTTGGCAATTCACATAATTAATCTATGAGAATTCTATCAATGTATTCTCTCCAAAAGCTGATAAAATAGCACTAATTCGCACAGCAGATTTAAGATGATCTGCAAATATGTAGTTCCTATTTCATACAGAAATATAACAGAGACAATACTTTTCTCCCTGACATATCTTCCTCTTTTACTTGTTTCCAATCAGTGATACTGTACGCAATATTTAAACATACCTCGCTCTAAAAGCAAAAACAGAAAAAGGAAAAATATCAAATAAAGTATGAACCAAACAGTTATACATTTAGGAACAAAACAAAGAAAGAAACAAGAAATCAAACAAAATAGAAAATCAAAATACATAAAATATGAAAGTATCAAACATTTAAGGTAAAATGGAATTTAAGAAATGCAGACTTGGCATGGAGGATCACCAACCTTGTGATGGCCACGGGTTTCTTTCTTCTTTCCTAAGACATCTGGAGAGACGCTCTTATGGAAGGAAAATGGCAATCAACTTATTTTTTTCATCTACTTTTTTAATTACACATTTAACATGATTTCCAATCAAATTTCATCACATGTTACATGATTTAAAATTTACACAACATGCACAGAAGCTAACCGTTAGTCATACTATATGAAGACCAGAAAAGTTCTGCAAACTCCATCAATTGGAAGAATAAAAATGAGGCAAAGACTAATAAGTTGGAAACTATAACTGAAGCATGTTGATCATGTCAATGGCAGCATGTTCAAGGGAATGCATTTGGCAGTTTCCATGCTAAGAAACAAAAACACAAAGGCAAATAAAGTCAATTAAAATCGAAATACAAATAAGGACAATCGAGATTCCAATGGATAAAACCAAAACTAGTAAACCCTATACCGTATTAGAGTAGAAATGCACTATGGTGTGAGTGTGTAAGAAACGCACGGGATTTTTTAGATTTAATTTTTTTGATAATGGCAATGAACAATGAGTACTATCCAATAATCTATATGATAAAAAATTGGGTTGTAAGTTATTGAAAAAGTGATAGGCATGTGATGTTAATCGAAATATATGCTTTTGACCTACAAATGCAGATTTCATACTAACATGTTTTTGTGAAAACTGCAAATATCAGCTATTCATGTCAGAAACCATTAAGTATTCATATGCATGTATTCATAGAATCAAGAAAGGACAAAAAATACAAATTAGATCTTTGCAAACATTGAGTTGTAAGTTATTGAAAAAGTGATAGGCATATGATGTTAATAGAAATATATACTTTTGTCCTACAAATGCAGATTTCATACTAACATGTTTTTATGAAAACTGTAAATATCAGCTATTCATGTCAGAAACCATTAAGTATTCATATGCATGTATTCACAGGTTACATAAAAGGTGAAAAGTAATAGAAACAAATTATGCTGAACAGAAAGCATGTAATAGATTATTTAAAAGAAAATACATAATTTGTTGGCGTGGTCTATTATGCAGTCAAACAATAATTGTAACACTAAAGTGGAAACAATGCAGATTTGCAAATACATATTGTCGTAGAAAGCATTCAACAAAAAATGATTGAAGAAAAAAAATGTTGTTTCAGAATTGGAGAACAGAAGGACAAACCCTAATAATGTCGAGAAAAACATATGAACTGCATAATTTCTAGTATTTTTGTAAACAACAACAGATGAAGTGCATACCTTTGGTTAAGGATCGTTTTTAAGAATTCGATGTTGGCGGTGAAAAGTCATTTGGTTGAAAACTTTTGTTAACTGCACAAAAAGTAAAGAAATTCTCGTGCATAGAAAAATTTACATCAACAAAACAGATAACATTTGAATACTGATACAAACTTACTCGAGAAGCCAAGTAAATATCTACTCAACTTAATTTATTAATTTAATTTATTAAAATGATATGACGTGCTACTTTGCATTAATTTTTACCAGTGAAAATTATGCTGCAAGCTTTACAAAATATATCGAGCAGTCTAAACAATCATATCATTGCACAGTTTCAAAATCAGAGTTTATAAATTAGAAACATTGAAAAAATCAGAATGAGATTTTTTACGGTTGAGTATGACATTAAGTAACTACAAATGTGTAGGAAGCAAAAAAAACTGTCTTGAAAAGCGTAAAAAATCTTAAACTTTTTGAAAGTGATTTTATTGAACAGTTAAAAAATAATATTTTAAATGATATAAAATTTTAATGAACGACGTAACTGAAATGTGAAATTTGAAGATATAGAGAAGAGAAATTTTGAGATGAAGGACGAAAATGAAGTGTTAGATGTGAAGAGAGACAGAAGAGAAATTTAGAGATGAAGGACGAAAATGAAGTGAGAGATATGAAGAGACAGAGAAGAGAAATTTTGAGATGCAGGACGAAAATGGAGTGTGAGATGTGAAGAGACGTCTTTCGTATTTCGTATTGAAAAAATAAAAGTAGCAGTTGAAAGATCAAAGCAGTGAAATGATTATTATCTTGGGCAGTGGAAATGATAATGAAAGAAAATTATACACACTTGCACCGTCAAACATATTCAGATTTCGTTTTGAATAATGGATTATTTGAATGTTTCAATCTAAATCAGACAAATCATAAAAACGTGTGGGAGATGATGGAGCAATTCAAGTATCTATAACATCTATAACAGTGCTTTAATGATCATTATCTGGAGCAGTGTGAGCAATGATAAATTTCATTTCCAATGCGTTACAATATTTCATTTTCTTTTCATATTTATTAATTTTTTTATTAATGGCAACATTTGTTTTTATGCGTTGGAATACAAAAGGATTTTGTAATAGGAAGAGGTTTGCACTGTGTCGTGAGCAATGATAAATTTCATTTCTAATGTGTTGCAATATTTCATTTTTATTCCACATTTATTACATTTTTAATATTTGATGTCAAATGATTTATAATGTTTACGTTAAATGATTTAAAAAAATAATAATTTAATACCTAATATTTAATGTATTTTAGTAACGTTTACATTTTGAATTTAAATGGAAAATAATTAATTATTATTAATTGGAAATATGTTTAAAAATTATATATAGCTATTTATAACTTCTGATTTTCAGTGATTAGATTAGATTGAAGAAGTTTTCAATTTAATTAATGACTTTGAGAAAAGTATATAACATGAAGAGAAAAAAACACATAAATATATATATATATATATATATATATATATATATATATATATATATAGTTTACATTAAAACACGCATAACTTCATCTATATATGAAGTTTAAATTATAATTACATAAAAACTTGACGGTGATCCTCTGTAGACAGTTCATGAAGAGCACAAATTTTTTTTCAACCAGCTCCTATCTTAATAGACCTTGGTCTTATGATCAATAAATTGTGTAGTGGGCATGGATTCCATTGTAAGATAATAGAGTGGTGATGAAGAAGATTGATAAGAGAAGAAAATTGTTAATAGAAAAAAGAGGATTATTGCTTGTTAGTTGGTAATGAAGAATTGCACACATTGGGAATATATAAAGAAAATAAGAGAAGTCATACATGCTCCAACAGTCAGTACTCAATTGTCATCCTGCTTCGAAATTATTGCAATTACTTAGAATAAACACTATAAAAAACAAACTCAAAAAATAAATAAAAAAATAAAAAAACTTTCTAAAATAAAAATAATAAATGAAAAGTCGTCAAATGCTTAATTAAGGAATAAATGCTTCCTTAACTTAATTTTTGAAAAAATAATTAAATTAACTAAAAACTATCAGATGTTAAAAAAGGATGTGAATAAAAAATCAAACTTTTATTAAAAAATGAAACTTTACGTACCATTATCTCTGGTCTATCTTTTCCAAACTTTAATTGATGAAAACAAAAATAAATTTTAGATCAAAACACAAAAAACAATTGCATAAAAGCAAGATTAATAAATAAAATATTTTTGAATGAGAAGGATGAAAATAACCGAAAGCTTAGTAAAAAAGAAATACTTCACATACAGTTGTCATTGTGGAACCAAAAAAAAATCAATTCTTGTTCAAACTTTTGATAGACTTGCATGTCTTACACCTTTTCATTTCAACCATTTAGCTGAGAATGTGTTGAATCTGAAAACACAACAATTTGTTGCATAAAAGCAAGAATAAAAGGTAATATTTTTTTGATTGAAAAGAATGAAAATAACCGAAAGTTGAGTAAAACTAAATACTTTACATACTGTGGTTATTCTGCAACCAAAAAAATGGAATCTTGTTCAAAGCTTACGCTGTTTGAGATTGTTGCATGTCTTCAACCTTTTCATTTCAACCATTTAGACCACAAAAAAGTCTGACTCAACGTAAATACATGTTAGATCAAAGCAAGAACCCAAAAGATGTTTTTTTTTTCATTTAGTCGGTTGAAGATAACCAATAGTTGAGTAAAAGTAAATACTTTACATACCGTTCTCATTCTTGGCTGTGACCGATGAAGAATCGTAAAAAAAGATAAAAGAGTTCACAGAGATGAAGTTTAGTAAAAAAGGTGAGGACGAAAAAGGATGAAAATAACCGAAAGTTGAGTAAAAATAAATATTTTATATACCGTGATCATTCTACAACAAAAAAAAAATCAAATCTTGTTGGAAGCTTCCGTCGTTTGAGATTCTTGATTGTCTTCGACCTTTTCATCTGAACCAAGGTCTCTACTTCAGGAGTATTTGTTCCTTAATTCTTGAATACAAGAAGGGAAAAGTGCTTGCAAAGACACTCATGTTAAAGTCAATCCGAGATAACTGAGTTAGATGTTAGAAAAATAACGTAAATGTATGTTTCGTAAAATGTACCTTTTATAGTAGGTTTCGTAAGTCTTACTTGGTTAGGCTTTGATTTAGTAGTCTTAATTACTTACTAATCATGATTGGTTACATAATCTAGGGTTATTTTCCTTTGAGATAGACTAACTTGATTAGCTAGCAGTCCGAGTACATGTCGTCTTACTGGGCCGACATGTACCCGGTCAACCCGTGTACTGGATGGTTCCTTTAAGTCAGTGGTCTTCAATGTCCTTTCTGGGTCTTGAAGAGGACAAGGATGAGTAGTCCTTGTCTAGGACAAGGACGACTAGTACCTTGTTTAAGACGAGAGCAAGTAGTCTGTCACCTTCCTTGGGGTTCTTCTTAGGATTATGTACCTTAGAGGATGAGGTACTCCATCAGCCCTCAATCTTGATATGTTTACATGTTAAAGATTACAAAGTGGTTGTGTAGGTTCTCAAAATGACTTCGCAACTTGTGTACTTTTTTGCAAAGAAAATTTGCATTTCCTTGACCATATGACCCCATAGGTATAGTAGACTCCAACCTCGAGGAGCGTAAACGACGAAGAGTTTTGATATGACATGAAAGTTCTAGGAGTTGACTGATGTGACGTTGTCAGGTGGCTATCAGGATTTTCTCTAAGATCGAGATAAGTTAAGAAGTTGAAAAGTTGTATTTAATGGGCTTTTATGAGGTTTGGGTGGGGTGGGAGTTGAAAGGTGCCCACAATTGATCTCCAGGAGAAACATTTCTGGCCTTTTCTTTTCTTTGTTATAAGTTCAAGATATATCCTTCCACTCACTAATACAATTAGAGATATGTTCAAATAAGATCTCTCTAACATTTGGGTGATGCTCAAATCAAAGTCAGATGTGTACATAAAATAATAATAAACACTATAATTAATACATAATAATCATTGTATTAACAATATTCTTTATAGTTATTTCATAGACTTTTATTTAGCTGAACTTATATCACCTAATTAGACATCTTTCTTAAGTATTTTAGAGTTTTACTAATCCATCTTAATTTATAATCCTCTTATCGTTCACTCTAACTTTCCTCTAGGAACTCAACATAATTGAGATGTGCACTATTGCTATAATTGAGATGTTCTCACTAATATGATATGACTTGCTATAATCGATATATATGTATATTTAACATAATATCATCCTAATTGACAACCTCTCTTCAATCTTATATGACACATAAGTCTAAAAATAATAAGTTTATTAAACAAAATCATAAAACATTGATGAATTTATGCAATGTAATCTAGTTTTATATTATTTTTATTTCAACTTTTTGTTGGAAAAATTAACTTTTTAAGATATGATGTCATTACGTGGAAAGAAATGATACATTTCACTTTCAAAGAAGGATCCATTTGGCTAAGGGGCCTGCTATATATCTAGTAGCCATCTTGAATATCAAATGCGGGCCGTTTCCATCATCTATATACAGCTAGAAGATGTCACCAATGATAGCCTCATGGTAAATTATATATGTAGTAATTGAGAATGTCAATTACTGATATGTCAAAACCTCTCCCATAAAAGAACTATTTTCGTAATTATTAATGAATAATAATAATGCATTATCAAACATTGTTGGAAAGGAATATAGCTTTTCATTTTTTCATTCCCAAATATAACATTACATTTCGGGTGAAGTGAATAATCCAAATACTCAACTATTACACGCTTATAATTATAAGCCATTAGCCTCTACATTTGCAAGAATGTGATAAAATTTGCTTCACGCTATGGCACCGTGTTACAACAAAGGACACCTATCTATGAATATAAAATAGAAATAGGTGGATATCAAAATTAATACAAGGAAAAATACATAAGACTCCTAACTAACATGATACATGACTCGTAGTGGAAGTAGAGTTTACGTAAGAATTTTGTGAGGCCAAAAAACCCAAGAATTTTGTAATCTGGTCCATGCTTAAATGATAGCATACTCGAGTTTCTCCTGTTCCTTTGGTCGCCACATGGACTTCTGCACGCATAACAAGCCCTCCTTATCCTTCGAGTAAGTCATGCGAACCTTCCACTGCAGAGACCTTACCAAGCTCTCCAGCTCTTCAATGATCTCAACACTGTCACGAACAATAAGTTTTCCTTCCGGCCTAAGAATCCGATCAGCCTCAGCCACTACAGCAGCCAAATTGCACCTGTGTCATCAACAACCGTTAGCAATTACAGAAGAGCCTTGTAAAAAGAACAAGAAAATTTTGAAACGTCGTAGTAGTTATTTGCACCTTTTCTTAAGACTTGAAAACAGATGATCGGCATGGAGGAGATCATAGGTTCTAGGATAGGTGCTAAATGATTCACACCAATCATGATATATTCCGAAAAGACCTCGTTCATAAATAATGGGAAGGGTGTCTGGAGAGTCTATTGAAACCACATTCATCACCCAAACATTCAAATCTCTCAAAGCTGCAGCAAATCTGGAAACCACAAACGGGGAAAGATGTAAACCAAATAACAAATTAGCAGGTGAATATAACCAATGACTAACATTCGACATAGTGAATTTTTCTCACCCTCCATAGACAGATCTCATATCCATGACATTGCGAATATTGGACCATTGAATTCCCAAGCCATTTAGATAAGACTTAGACACTACGCGTTTCCAGTGTTCATAATCAGCAGTGAAATCTTCAGGGGCTGGCTTTCCATAAACTCCAACTTGGGAACTCAACAACCAATAAGGAACTTTGGTCAGTCTGGCTGGCCACTTCGCTGGCAATTTTGACCCTCGTTCCGTTGAACTAACTGGCGCTTTGTGTATGCAAGCTTTCAATTTAACGTTCCTGTCACGCCCAAAAGATTAGACTGCATATGTTTATGTTATAATACTACAATATTATCGAAACTTAGCAGGCAAAAAAGAAATAATACTGTTACGGCTGGAAAAGAAGAGTCCATAAATGAAGAAATACCATGCTGCATTAGCATCATCAGAGTCTGAACACAGCGGAGGCTCATTCTTCGAACGTTGCTCGTAACACTCATTAGAACTTGGCTTCTTGTATACAGCTACACCTACTCCATTTACTTGATCCTTGCTGATTGATACAAGTTCCCAGCATATTGCTTTTGTTAGTGCCTTCATGGCTGCAAATAAGTTAATAACATGTCAGGATTAAAATACCTGAAAGTACATAAGAATGTCAGACGTAAGTCTAACTTACCATTCCATATTTCAACATCTTCAGGGAGCTTCTGATAGATAGGAGTAGCGGACCATACAAAAAAGCCACCAGGTCGCAATACTCTATTCAGCTCCAAAAGAAGTTTACCACCTGCAGTTCGACAATAATAATTATTGGAAAGTGTGTGTATATATAATGTATATACACTACTCAAATATTGTAATTTACAGTAATAAGGATCTCGGTGATTCTTGTAATTGTTAGTTTCCTTGTGTGTTGAAAAACAAATGAAAAACAAATGCACTTCATCAAAAGTCTCTATTTTCTCTGGATAACAATAATAAAAAAATACTCCTCCACCACCAATAAAAAACTCTAAAAATAAAAGCCGGTTGCACTCATGTATTTTACATCAATACATATATGTTTTCTGGTAATCTAAAAATGCCTAAAATGAATATGATTTCAAAAAATACTATATCAAACTCTAAAAATAAAAGCCGGTTGCACTCATGTATTTTACATCAATACATATATGTTTTCTGGTAATCTAAAAATGCCTAAAATGAATATGATTTCAAAAAATACTATATCATGAATTCATCAAATGACCAAATGGAATACCTTCTATATGCCACGGAACTCTACATCGTGCACAATGGACTACATCAAATACTTTCCCAGGGAAGGGAAGCCTCTTTGTGCCCATCACAGCAGATATAGCAGGAATCCCCCGTTCAAGTGCGAATTGTACCTGAGCTTCATGTTCATCTTTGGGAGCTAATGACATTGCCAGTACATCTCTGTCAAAGAGAAAACCTCCGAAGCTGGCTACACCACATCCAACATCTAGTATAACTCGCGTGCGTTTTCCCCAAGCAATGTCAGGTACAGTCTATATAACAAAAGCCCTATTAGATGAAATGCTCAATAAAATCATGTAAACAAACTATTAAAACCAAGACAAATTTTAGGATGAAAGCATGAGGACTTCTCATAATATATATATATATATATATATATATATATATATATATATATATATATATAATATATAACATAACTTCTACTATTGATGAAGAATATCGCTTGAAGCATCAAATGTATAGCTATATCTGTGTCGTGTTTGTGGTTGTCTCCTAATGCACCACATGAGAATAATTTCAAGGATGATTGGAGTGGTCCTGGTTAGACATCAAAGTGGTGGTCAAGTTTATCATCCTGTGTAACTTGATTTTCGCTGTCGGTCGTTGGCACATAAGGTCATTGCAGAACTTTTAATTCCATCAAAACTAAAATGCCATTATCATACACTCAGACCACCATTTTTTTGTATCTTGCTTACTATTTGTTTCTTTCGTTGGTGTGCATCCTACGCACAATTCCAACCAATTTGATTACAAACTAACCCCTTGCTAGAGGATGAAAAAAAATCACAATTATAACATCGTCAAGGTACATGAATCATGTCAGAGTGTAAGATTTGCACCGGTTGCCTATGAGATGTCTGCCATAAGTATGATTTACATGATTTTAAGAGTTGTCATGACATTATTATAGGCATATAGTTGTGAAATGTTTTTCTCATTTCAGGCTCAGGAAAAATTAAGGATCGAGTTGTCTGTATATGGTTCAAAATGTCTGAATGCATCATAAATACTTATGCATATAAGCTCAGAGATTTGTGGGACGTCCAGCAACAGTATCCTGGTTCTCCCTTATCTTTTTTTTTTTTTTGTTTAATTTCTTCTAAAATTGTATTATAATTAAGGCAATTGAAGAGACAAAGAAATAAGAAGTTAGAAAACGTAAAATAAAATCTTGGATGAAAATTTGCTCAAAGAGAAAATATGAGATTGGTTGGTATACCGCAATTCTGAAATAACACAATTTCAATTTATCGAATATGCAGCTAAAGTCAGACATACATATCTACATATTTCAGGGCACAATATTAAAAAGCAACAAATTAAAGTCAAATTTCACACTCATGTATATATGTATGTATGTTCATATTACCTCTTGTATGAAGTCAATATAATGAAGTGCCCCGTGTTTAAATTGGGTTCCACCACCAGGAAAAGTAAGGTACTCTCCGGTAACTTTCACCCAATTCTGGTGGCCCTTAACTTCAGCAAGCTTGGTGTGTGGAACATTGTGATACCATATCTGCAGGATAAAATATTAGTATTTTATGGACGGGTAAATGGTCAGAGAGAGACTGGTAATGAACAAGATTTAAGTTGATTTCTACCTTCTCTCTGCTTCTAGGCCACTCAATCGGGCGTTTATATCCTTCAGGAACAGCAACAACGCAGGTAGGAGGCTCTTCAGGACAGTGCCTTTCTCGATGTTCATAGTGCTTAGTACTTCGGAGACTCCTAATAGCTTTCCAGTTGTCAAGGCATGGGATAAAATCAGGACCGGCAGAGACATTGCAAAGCTTCCAATTGTATCCAGTTGGCTTGGAGGATTCTTGAGACTCCTTTTCATTCTTAGACTCTGCTGCCTGAGTTTTCCAAGACCCAGTTTCTGTCGTACTTTCATCCTGAAGCTCTGACTGAGCCCCAGAAGGGAATACCTCATTTGAACTCTGCTGTTTTGTATTATCATTTGTATTCTTCACACTAGAGTTTTCATCAGATTCTTTGTTATCACTTTCTTCCACCTTCTCCTCTATCCTACTATCTGTTGTCTCGTCAGAGTTATCAGATTGCTTCTCATTCTCATCTGTATCAGACTTCTTGTTATCATCTGATTCAAATTTATTTTCACTCTCATTAGAATCAGAATCCTTAGTGGAAGTCTCGTCACTGTCTTTGTTATTTTCGGCAGAGTCTGAGTTTGATTCATTTTCTGTATTGGAACCTTCATCATCGGTTTTCTTATCCTCGTTTTCCGTTGTTGTGTCTTCCGAAGACTTATCTTCCGTCTTTGTGTCTTCAGAAGACCTTTCTACCGGATTTTCCTCCACCTTCTCATCTTGTTTTTCTGACAAGTTAGAATTGTCTTCAGAGGATACATTGATATCTCCTTTGGTAGCATCCTCAGGCAAATCACCCTGATTATCTTCAAACTGCCTAGTATTGCTATTGCCGACCTCGTTGGCAGACTCTTCTTTAATATCCGTTTGTTCTTTCACTTCATTCTTGGTCTCGTGAGCCTCGTCTCCGTTATGCACAGGGACAACAGAAGATGATGTCATCATCCAAACCCCAACCAAGCACAGCGCCACAAACACGACAACAGTCACCGTGGAACACCAACTCGATGATCTTCTACCATCTACTCTAGTATATTTCCCCAAAGCCATCTTGTCCGACGGAGTTCACAGATGAGTTACACCTGATCAAGAACAAAACAAGATTTAAACACCACTCACAAAGAGCTACACCAAAGCGCCTGTGCAAGACTAGTAAAGAAACAGAGAAAGCAATAAATAAATAAAAAATACACGCATTTTAATATCTTGAAAATACAAAATTCCTTTCATTTTAAAATAAAAATAAACCCAATCAACAAAACATACCAAAGGAGAAGAAAACTATACCAAACTGAGACAAGATTATAAAACCGAAGCAAGAAACATGCCGATCGTAACGTTTTCACACTTGAAAATTGAGAGAACACCTCGAATCTTTTGCATGTGATGATACGAACCAGTAAGATCCATCACCGACACAACACACTAAACAAAACAAGATGCCTACTATCTCACTCACATTCAACACATTGAAGCAAGAGTATTCAGCCACGAGCAGATGTAAGGAGCATTGAATGCATTAAGCTACCTTTGGGTCAGTTAAACAAAACAAGCATTAAATGGCTATCGAGTTCGATATATATAAACGCTTTACATTTTTAACTGAAGACATGCTATAGGAGCATAGGCAAGAAAAATCGATTCAAGTAAACAGCAATCACACGGATCTAACAAAAGCAAAACTGTGGCACGAAACTTACGCCGAACAAGATTCCGCGCGAGTGAATCAGCACCGAGCGAGCACTGAAAGAAGGTAAGGTCGGTTTGATTCGGAGGACAAAACGCGTTCCGCGTGAACCGGAACACACAGAAGGCGAAAAGGTTAACGCGATCTGAGTGAAAAGAAAAGCAGATCTGAGGTTCTATCTGTTCATCGTTTGCGGAGAGAGACGGAAGAGAAGACAAGTGAAGTGTTAAATGAAAGCTTACGGCGAATGAGTGAATTAAATAGCAGAGTGAAGAGAGAGTTTAGTAGCTGGTCGCTGCTGCCAAATGATGATGCCTAATTTAATTAATTTATTTCCTTTAGAATTTGCCGACGAAATTAATTATTAAATAAATAAAACATATTTGGGAAGGAGAACGAGATTTTAGGATTTATAAAATACTAATTAAAGAAATGAAAAAATAAAATAAAAACTTTGAGATTAAGAATGTGGAATAAGAGCACGCGCCAAGTGTGGAAGCCTAGCAGTGCCGTGTAGAAATGCGGCAAGATAAACGAGATCTGAGTGGCTGGCTAAAATTTAGGAACAATGCTACAGCAATTTTCTGACTTTTACCTCTTATGCGAACATCATTTAAAAATTACTTCTTCAGACAGACATAATCATTGAGTAAATGTGATTATCACCAATTTAACTTTTTTTTCTTTAGTATCCCACCTAATATATATTTATGATTTTTATTATTTTCTGATGAAAAAACAAAGGGAGGATTACTATCGACATGTTAATCAAAATCCATAAAAGGACATCATTTAATGGCCATTTACTGCATTTTATTGAATGATTTTCTTATGAAAGCTTTAGTCTAACCAACCAAATATAATTGTGGTCCCATGTGGTTTCATTAGTGAAGTTAATTTTGTTTTTCACATCTCCAATTATACCCTTAATTGTTTTTAATTTTGAACCTTATACATGTAAGACATAATAATGGGTCATAACATTTTATTTTTTGATATTTGTTCACCAATTTTCTGAATAGATTCATCCATCTTTGTTATTACATTACCAGCTACTTCCAAATCCACTTTGTCCTTGAGCTACAAATAAAACCAATCTTTCCAACTCAATAGAACTAATAAGTGTTCCTTCATGCAAGGTGGATGATAAGGAATTGTTGAATAATATTTGAATTTTGATCCCATTAGTAACCGTGTTTTTGACATACGGAGAGGAGATAGAAAAATTTCAAGTCAAACTAATTTTGAATAAAAATAGAAGGAATTGGAGGATAATTTTAGAGAAAGATTAGTTATCAAACATTTTTGGGTTAATACAATGCTCATGCTTTAATTAGTGTGTAGATTAAAATTTGTACTTTATAATATTAATGTCTTAATTATTGACCCCTACTTATGTAGTTGGTGAGATAGGAAATATGTCCACTTCTTTTATTGACTCTGGCCATGTTAGTTTTAAGTAATAATAAATGTCTAGTAAATCATAAATACTAAGCCCATAATTTCTCCAACATAAAAAATATTACATTATTAAATGTCATAAAAAAAATAAAATCAAAAGTAATAATATTAATAATAATTAAAATCAATATAAATCAGATATGAAATAATTAGGGATTTCAAATTCCCAATTTGAACCTAATAATTAATTACAAATAGCAGTTATATAACTATTTATAATAAATAGTACATACAAAATGTTTTAAATGTTATTGATCTCCGTATCTCTTAGTTACAACCGATATGATTAGCGGAAAACTAATATATAATTACTTTTTACATTTCTATAAGGTAGAATAACAAAAGTTGTTAATAAATTAAAATTGAAATTGTTTTGAATTTTCTTTTCTAGATTAGTTCGATTTAACGTTTTATATTTTGGAATTCACTAAGAACTAAAATCAATTATATATCATATTACGTGTATTTGAAAAAAAAAACTTAATATATATAACTTGATTATCCCTATAAATTTATAGATGAGAAGTATCTTAGAATACTTAATCTAGAACACTTAACATATGCATAAAACGAAAAAAAAAATATTATTATGATGATGTTATTATTAGTCGAAAAATATTAAAATGAAATAAAAATTATCAAAATATAACAAACTAAAATAACACTACCTCGTTTTTTATATGGTTGTAATAGACAACTATCATAACTTATTATTTGATTTCACTATCTTTACTGGAAAAAATTATGAAATCTAATATTATCTGAAGTATTAAAAGAACAAATATTCAGTTAATAAACCAGAGACAATGAAAATTTATATCATGATACAGTTAGAATGTCGTTTAAAAAGGATAAGATCATGCAAAATCTGCGCTTTAAATGAACTGATTTTTAACATGTTCACTCCCACCGACAAAGAGTATGAGACAGACAGACCAATATTTGACAAGAAAAAAACTGAAAAACATCATTTTAAAAATGTAATATTTCTCCTATTTTGAATTTTTTATATAATTTATCAATTGAAAAAATTATTTGTCTCAAGCAATAAAATAATATAAATAATTTTTATTTAACTCGACAGCAATATAAAAAAAAAAAAATCTGCAATTTAAACATTTTAAAATTTTCAATCATATGGGTTGTGGATTTTTCAAATGTCCGTACTCTTTCAGTTCAAAATATCACCATCCGTCCACAAGCGCGGATTGATAGAGTCAGATCTGAAACGTGACCGCCATACTTTTTTTTAAACGGTTTTGTTAACTTTTAGAAAAAATGAAAATATAATTAATGTGAATGGATACATAACCAAAAAAAGGTGGTGCAATTACAATTATATGATGTTAGGGTGAATACAATCACCAACATGGAATTAGACTACAAAAGTACCAAAGTTGAATTTTCTGGCCTGTATAATAATAAAATAATGATAGCACTATACTATATTATTGAGATTTAGATATGTTGACCTACAAAAATTTATTAAAGAAATTTGAAAACTTATAAATTGAAAAAAATTAACTTTAAATTTCTCAAAATTTCACAATAAAATAATAGCGTCCAAAATAATGTATATAATTAACTATAGTATTATTTTAGAATTTAGTGGAATGCTATCAAATTATATTAGTCTGAGCGCATTTACCCGAATCCATCATAAATGCACCAACTCTAGTGCGAAACTACGTACCAGAGTTTGCTGCACTTCCACTTATTCGTTTATTTAAGTAATTAATCTCAGTTCCTTAATATTCACGTTAAGTTAAGTTTTTTTTTTTCAATCTAATTATCAGTTTTGGATTTAAATCTTAAACATGCAATCGCATTGGATTAGAAATTTAGAAAAATGTTTTTAAAAGGGAATTTGTTATCTACCCTAATAACATTTTCTAGATTTTAGTTGTCTTTAACAGATAATTTATTTAGTGTATAAAAATTGTTTCTTTTGTATTTTAATAAATTCTAATTAATAATAAGTGTATATTAAAAAATGTATTGAAGAATACCTTTTTAAGATTCATTATATTCGTATAGTGTGAGTGCAAAAAATGAAAAGATAAAATACGATATCAATTTTTTTATTTTGAAATAAAGAAACCGACTTTTAGTAAAAGTGACTACTCGTGGTCTTTTTATAAAATTTAATTTAACATAAAATTAGCAAATATTTTATATAATAACGTATTTACAAAAGCAATAATAAAAGTAGCTGCATATTCGATATTAAACTTTCTCCCTTCCCAGATGTTATATATAACAAATTGTTCTTTTGTGTGAAATCTATAGGGCAAAAGAAACTAATTATGATAAAAATATTAATAGTGACTTGCATTAAATTGCAATAGTTTAGGTCAATAATTTTCATTAGTGGCCTGCAATTAGTTAAATCAATAGTTTAGATCCTTCTCTTTCTCATTGACACACCAACTACACCTTTGAGTCTGCAAATTATAGTCATTTACACCAGTCTTGAATGCTAATTTAGGGCATTTGAATTTCTTTCTTACATTTTTTTGTTCCAAAAATTAATTTACATATTATTCAGTAATTATTTTTCATTAAAAATATAATAAACTTCATAAAAAATATTTTGAAGAAGGTTTCCTATTCAAATTTTGTTAAACCTTCTCTTCGATTATATTGTTAACAACTATGATTCTACCACATGTCAATTGTTTATGTGAAAAATCTAGATTTGGTTTTTGCATTTATTATTTTATCTCAATTTAGTCTTAATTTCTTTTTAAACGGGAGTAATTTCATCTCTTTCAAATTGAGACTAAATTTAATTTTTATATAAATATTATAATGATATTTTTAATTTTTAACCATACTAAGTTTATTTAAATTTAAATTTTGTATTGAACTTTATTTAAAATTTGTTTTAATAATTTTTAGACAACTTTATAAATTCAAATGTAAAATTTAAATATTTGTAATTGTTAAAATATTAAAAAAAATCACAAGTTGACATGTGGCAGGACCCTATAATTTGACACATGTTAGTTATTTTTTTTTTAAATTATAAATTAAAAATTTTCAAAAAAATTTTAAAAAAATCAAAAAACCACGAGCTAACACATGACACAAAGTTAACATCGTTAGTGATGCCCTAACAAAAAGGATCAAATTGCAACAAATTTTAAAAAATAGGACCCAATTGGGACGACTTAAAATTTGAGGACCCAATTGAGATTTTTGAACAAAAACAGGACCTTCCGAGAAATTAAACCTTTAAAATATGACACTAGATTATTTTTTATTTAAGACAATATATTATAAATAGAATTTATATTAATTGAATTTCATTTTATAGAAATCCATCATTTCTCCAAACTCTTTCATAAAAATCTCTATTTACATTCTCTCTAGATCTTTGACCCCATTCTTCATGTATTTGAAGATTAGAGACAGTAGAAGGATCCTTATAAAGAGTACTATGTTAGTATTATGGTGCTTGATTTAGTCCCACATCGCTTAGAATAGTGAGATGTGGTTCTCTATTTTACTATATAAGAGACTCTATATAAAGCTTTAAGATACACCAGAAATACAAATACTTCCTAGTGTAGTCGTGGACGTAGGCATACACATTGTACGCCGAACCACGTTAAATTCTCTGTGTCTATTTTTCTCTCCTTTATTCTTTCCTTTATTGCCTTGTTCCTAACAATTGGTATCTGATAATGTTAATTTTTACCATTATCCAAGCTATATTTCATTAGCAAAATCATCTCTTCCAAAGCTTTTAACCTACTTAATCCTCAATTTTACCTTACTTTTGTAAATAAATACATTGTGAGTTGC
>Ga0214544_1004877_pt1 | contig 26521 bp, 6 predicted proteins | sample CNSS3metaG_FD_160074 | JGI IMG/M metagenome (GOLD analysis project Ga0214544, IMG submission 160074) | Root nodule microbial communities from cowpea collected in UCLA plant growth center, Los Angeles, California, USA - CNSS3 | ecosystem: Host-associated > Plants > Roots > Nodule | place: USA... | reverse complement strand
TTTCCCATCCCCTTTTTTTTTTTATTTTTTTTTATTTTTTTTTAAGGTTTTTTTTTTTTTTTTTTTTATAATTATAATTATTTATTATCATGTACTTAAAACAATTTTTCGAGGTGTAAGTTGCTAAAAGAGTACTAGATTTTTACGTGTCACTATTTGTTATTCCTTATTCCTACTACTACTACTACGGTTCCCTTGTATCATTTCATTTACTATGAACTTTTATTGTAATCCAGAACACCATTGGGTGGAAGATATCATTATATAGTTCATTTACATTTAAATGCTTAAAGAGTAACTATATATTTGTCTTTGAAAATGTCAACTACGATTGAATGTTCCTGTATATGTAAGTTAGTGTTACAATTTGTTTGTTATAAATCTGTAAGAAAATGATTATTTTTGTCTAAACTTTTAAAATTGGAAAAAAAAACTAATATTCTATCTTTACTAACAACACTATTTGTAACACATCATTAAGTATAATTTTTATAAATTTTGTAGATATGTTTATTTGTAGAGTTTAAAGTTAAAATAGTAAGTTTTTTATTATATTTTTACATTATAGTTAAGTTTAATATACTTTGATGTATTTATATTAGTATTTTGAAGATTTCAATTGATTCATTTAATACATAATCTTAAAAAAAATTATTTATAATACATTAATTCATGATTGAACAACATGAGAAAATATAAAGTATTTTGGTTTATACTTCAATATATTAAAAAAATAGAAAATTGTTTACTATAAAGTACTTTATATAAGAAAATATAAATTATTTTTGTTTTTACTATTTTTTTAAATTTCGTCTTTGTTTTCTTTATGAAATTCTTTAAATCAAAATTGTTGAGTCGAATCCATACAGTACTCTAAACACAACAATCGTGAATTAATCCATCTAACTTATGAACGATTGATATTATTTGTAATAAAAACTAGAAAAATGAATTATTTTAACATTTATAAATGTTAATTTATTAATATATTTTTCATTTACATATTTTCTTTATTGGTTACAATTCATGTCAAAGTCAAATACTAAAATATATTTAACCAAAAAATTGTCTGTGTGAATGTGAATTGAAATTCCAGCACATTATATTATTATGTTATCATTCTCCATTATAAAGCTTCTATGAAAGAGACTCTTATGCGTTGGAACTTGTCTTCGCGTTCTTAATAATTTAAGAATTTTGACTAAAACGAATTCGCCAAATATATGTTAATAAACTTAATAAACTGCTTTATCAGTATCTTTGAACACCGCGTCTGGAGGAGACTCTGCATTGAATAAATGTAAAAAAAAATGAAAAAAATAAATTTAACTTTATTTAAGGTAGAATTTGAATAATTAACAGAGAGAATAGATTAATGATAAAAACAATAAAAATTATAATCGACACAATGAATTATGCCATGTGGTGAGGGACCGAACCAAAAAATATACTTGGAAAAAAATATATTAAATATAAAAAACATCAATTCTAAAAAAAAGTCAAATGATAACAAAAGAAAATATATTGACATAGAAATTATTTTTTAAGATCTAAATATTACAAAAAATAATAATAAATTTTACATGTTACTTAACATTTTATTGATTTCATGATAAATTGGCATCAATGTAAATTATTTGTTTGATACAAATTCTTATTATTATATTTAAAACTAAAGAAGTTCAAATAGATTATATTATTTACTAAATTATTTTTTAGGAAAATATCAATAAAAAAATAATTAGAAAATAATATATGATTAAATAATGATGCTTTTAAAGGTGGTCAGTATTAAGATCAAGATCAGTATCTTGAAGTTTTATTAATGATTTAATACTTCACATTTAATGAATAGTTTCTGCCGACTAGTGTTTTAAAGAAACCAATTAAGAATAACAATTATCATAATCTTAATACAATTTTATTTTATGTAAAGAACAATGTTCATAAATATTATATTTCTATCATTTATAATTAATTTGATATATAAAAAATAACTAAATAATAAAATAGTTTTAACATAGTTGAACCTTTAAAATAGTTAAGTAATAAAATTTTATTGTCATCAAATTTAATATCTCCGTTGTTAATACTATTCGGTAAAATTTTATAATTAACTTTTTAATTCATCTTTATCACTTGTTTATAAAACTAATTAATCACTGAAGAGACAAAAACAACCAAGTACATATAAAAATAGTAAGCATGGACGTAGTGTTATATGACAGAAAATATTTTTGCTTGAGTTATACTATTTTTACAATAACTTTTAATTTTTTTTATTATTCATTTTTTCCATCTTTTTCTATCAAATTCATCAAATCAGTTATTAGTAAAAGATAAATATTATAAAAAATTGAACTATTGCATTGAAAAAAATTGGTTTGACTGTATATATTTTTGCAATAGATGTTTGAACAATAATAAGGAAGCTTGCATGAATGCATGCATTTATTCAAAAGAAAAATGTCAAACATGTACAGCATCACTTTGCAGTTATATAAAATTTTATTAGTCAATGTGTTATTAATAAGCTAATTTTTTATCCACGACGCTTTGATTCCTCCATTGACACTTATTTATATCAACCATCCTGCAAGGTGTAAATATACCAGAACAAGACAACTTTATTTAATTTTAATTTATGAATCACGTAAGTTCATATTATTATATTATCATAATATGATTGTTATATATTTGCTTTTTTTATATTATAGTGTATATATATAAATGTTTTAGTGGGCGACAATTGTTTTAGTGTATATATATCAAGAAAAAAAATACTATTAACAGATGCTTTAATAAATTCTTTTAAGCGCACTTTTTACAATTGACAGAAAATATTAAAAATCACAATTTTATGAACTCACTATATTTAATAAATCAATAACGTATTTTGTGACAACTTGATTATAAATTCTAGAGAGAATAGAATTATATTATTATAATAATACTATTCGGGTTTTTTTTATTAATAACAGTTTATATATTATAAAAAAATTAAAAGGTTTCTAAAGGATTTTTCTTTTTAGAAAACAAAGGTCCTTTACATAAATCTATTTAATTTTTGGTTCTCAATCTTTTTCCTTAGTAAGATGATTTGCTTTGTTTTCTCTATTTAAGATCCAAAACAATTACTAAGAATTTTACCGTACAATCAATTTTATATTGGGGTAATTTTAAATTTTTCTTCTTGGATATAGCAATTTTAATTTTTCTGGTAGATGTGATTTTTCTTTTTATATGAATCTTTAACTCGTTGTGATCCTTAAACCATTGTTCAACCGTTGATTTTAGTCTTTTGAATTGTGAATATATGACCGTTGGAAATGGACACCTTGTGTAAAAGAAAGAATAGTGATAAAGGGAAACTGATCATTTAAATTGTTTTAAAATGAGAATTTATAACGACATAACCTTTAAATATTTTGTGAGGTTTGATTTGATGCAATTTTCTTAGAGTTTTTAATGATATGTGTTTTGAGTTGGGTATATTTTTATGGTTGATGAATTGTAGAGTGATAACATGACTGAGTTGTTTAATGTTATGAATGAGAATTAGATCAATGAGTACTAAAAGAAAATGATTCTTGGTGTAAGGGATAGGTGTGTGAATTATGTGTTATAGAATGAGAGAAATTAAGATGATAGAAACTGATATGTTAATTTGTTATGAGTTCTTGTATTTATTGTGACCAAACGTGATATAAATGTGATGTTGACATGGTTGAAAAAAGAACAAATTTGAGAGGTTGATATTATAGTAAATAATAATGTTGATAAGTTTGGTATGATATTTTGGTAGAAGGAAAATTCAATTGTTTAGAAGCTTCGAACACCCTTAGGCAGTAAGGGGAAGACATTGAGCGACGGGTCTGAAGTTTAGAAAAACACTCAATTTTTGTTTGAATTGTTTTTTTTTTTCCTTTTTGGCTTAGAAATAAAAGATTTGGTTCTTCCACTATTTAAGATGTCAAAGTATATTGAAAAGGAATTCTGAGGGTGAGAATCATGACTTTACTAGTATTTTACTCACATAGAATATGATATTTAGGTGGTGAGAGTAAAAGGAGACTTCACATATTAAACAATATGATATGAAAGATGATCATACTTAGGGAGCTAGTGAATTTAACCCTGTCATGACTTGTTAAGTTAAATTTTGTTTGATCTTAATCCCTCTCTAATAATGACATCGGAGATAGTAAATAAGTATGATAGGTGCAAAGTGTTAGGTTTTACAGAGGAGGGGGTTTCATTGGGGAGATACAACACCAATGAGACCTGAGCTCAACCACATAAGACATTGACACCACTCTCAACCCAAAACCTTAAGACAATGGGTTTATGGGTCTTTATTCTTATATAGTGCTCCACTTTCTCAATTCTAGCCAATGTAGGACTTAGAATCACACTTGGATTCCTAACACAAAGTTTCATGAATCCGTTCAATACACCAATCTTCCGAAAACAACATATGTGAGTATAATTGTGATAGGAATTGGATATGTCAGTGCTTTGTAATGATGAGTGAAACTTTAGTAGTAATTTCTGTAAAAGCCTAACACTAAATCATTGAGTTTGTTTTTCTAGTAAAAGATTTATTTTATATTCTTGTATGTTCTTCTTAGGAATGACAATAGGTCGGGTTAGGCACGGATAGTGCCTACCTGCAAAAAAAAATCCAGGCATTACACGCTCGTTTATTCGTTGAGTACCAGTTTAAAAAATACCCGCAAATTTTTTTAAAACCCATGAATACCCGTATGTACCCGCATACCTACAAATATTTAAAAAAGATATATATTTTATAATTTTTTAAAATAAAATTGAAATAAAATTATAAAAAAAAATATAATATAATATAATATAAATTTTAATTTTAGTTAAGTTTAACCTAATAAAATTTAATTTTAATTTTAATTTTAATTAAATTTAACTTAATAAAACATAAATTAAATTTTATTTTAATATTTTACGGATAACGGGTATTCGTGGGTACAGGTAACATGATATCCGTACCCGAACCATTTATAAGCGGGTATTAAAATATCTGTTACCCACGAATACTAATTTTCTCTCACAGATTTTATCTGCGGATACCCGTGAGCACAGTATTTTTGTCATCCTTGGTTCTTTTATTCTACCTAATTAGTTTTCATCTTCTTTTAAATGCCTTAGCTTGCCTTTTTCTTTTCTTTTCATATGTTATCATATATAGATACTTGAGCAGAGGTAGTATAGATAGGGAAAATATGATGAAGTCAGTACAGATGGTAGATAGTGCCTTATTAGACTTTTTAATGATGCTTAAACCATCAATAACATACCATTAGACTACATTTTAGAAACATTATCGAAATAAGTTAAAAAATAATTTATCAACATGTTATATCTTAAATTGCATCATCTATAAGTAATTTTAGAAAGCATACTAATTTCATTAGGTTGACATTTAGATGAAGTTTAATACTACAATTATAAATAATAATAAAAACATTGATATTCACTGAGAAACAATTGAATTCTTGCTAACATAACATATTGAAATGATAATTTTTTATTATTGTCAAATCTTGTTCATAACAGTATTTATTATCATAATTTAAAACTTAATGATCAGTAGAAAGAGAAAAACACAATGTGAACGGAATAAGAATAAAATGTTATTAAAATTCAAGGGTCAAAATCGAGTTAAAGGACAAGCTAAGTACGAATTTGTCTTCCTAAGGCTTCTTTTATTAAAAAAATATAGTAAGACTAATCAATCATTACCATTAAGTATATCGATTGACATAAAATTATTTTAATTTAATCACCAGTCTCAAATTACTATAATTATTCCATTTGACTCAAATAGTTTATGTTTTACAAATCATATCCATCATTTATAAAACTAATTCATTACTAGAGAGACAAAAACAATCAAGTAAATCTAAATAAAAGTAAAGAAGGAGACACGTTAAAAAAAAACTATTAAATAGTAACAATTGTAATTGACAAAAAAATATTAGTTATTCTAATGAATAATTTGATATTAATTTACAAATTAAAATATTATTTGTCACTAAAATAGTCATGAATATATTATAAATAGAAAATTATAATTAGTCATTAAATTGATTTTTAATTTTAGAGATTAATTTAGAAATTAAATTTTTAGTAGTCAAAACTTTAATAATTAATATTTAGTGACTAATTTATAAACTAACTTCTTTGATAGTCAAAATTTGATAATTAAATTTTAGAGACCAATTTAAAAATTAATTATAATTTTTATTTTTTAAATTAATATCTAAATTAGTCATGATAACCATTAATCATTTTTAGTCTAAAATTTATTGTCAATGAAATATTTTAATGTAGTTACAATGTTATATAAAAAAATATGTTTACTTGAGTTATACTATTTTCACAACAACTTTTCATTTTTTTTATTATTCATTTTCCCCATTTTTTTCTATCAACCGCATCAAATCTTTATTTTCTATTAATCTTTGTTATTAGTAAAAGATAAATATTATAAAAAAACTATTGTATGAAAAAAATTGGTTTGACAGTATATTTTTATGCAGTAGATGTTTGAGCAATAATAAGGAAGCTTGCATGAATGCATGCATTTATTCAAAAGGAAATGTCAAACATGTACACCATCATCTTGCACTTATATAAAATTTTAGGCTTAATATGTGATTTAATTATTTAATTTGTTACTTTCGTTCGTTTTATTCTTCTTATTATCTTACTTTCGTTCGTTTTAATATGTCTCTTTATTATTTTTTATTCAATTTAGTCTTTTTTTTAAACAATCTAATTTTGTCTTTCTCGATTTGAGACCAAATTAGTAATTAAGTTTAATTACAATTTATATATATATGTTAAAATATTTTTTTATAATTTATACATCAAATCACTCATGCTAAATACTCAAATTATTTAATTTTTTACATCCCACCTAAATACTTAAATTTTTTACATTAAGGTGGAGTGATTTGATGTATAAATTATAAAAAAATATTTTAACATATTCATATAAGTTGTAATTAAGCTTAATTACTAATTTTGTCTCAAAGTAGTAAAGACAAAATTAGATCATCTATAAAATAAAATGACTAAATTGAATTAAAATTAATGAGATGACTAAATTGAATTAAAATGAATGATATGACTAAATGGAACATTTTTAAAAAATTAAAAGATTAAATTGAACCAAAAAATAATAAATAGACCAAAATAAACCAAAATAACAAATTAAAGGACTAAATCAATAATTAAACCAAAATTTTATTATTCAACATGTTATTCCTCCATTGATTTTACGCACTTATTTATACCACAAAATCATTCTGCCATATCTAAATGTAAATATAAATGAACAAGACAACTTTATTTAATTATATTATTATCATAATTTCTTTTAATTTATGAATTGTGAATTTATTTTAATATATATATATATATATATATATATATATATATATATATATATATATATATATATATATATTTATATCCAATCGATATACAAAAATATATTATACTTTTTGTCTGAAGATCAAACAAACTAGTAAATTAAATATTTTAATGTAACTTTTGAAAAAAGATTTAATAATCTTTCATATATAAATGGTTAAAATTTCACATATACAAGTCAATTTTATAATATATAAATAAGTACAAATCTTACCTTAAAAAATCGATTTTGTGAGATTGAGTTAAGTTTAAAGTTCATTTTTTTAACACAGTATCAAAGTCTTGAATTAGAGTCTATGCTAACATGAAAGTCATTATCATACTAAACATTAATGTCTAATCCCACGTACGATATGTATATACATCGGTGTGAGGAAATATGTTGGAAGTTTCACTGACTAGAAATAAAACGATTTCATAATAATATATAAATAAGTGCAAATCTCACCTTACAAGTTAATTTTGTGGAAATTAAATTAGACTTAACATTTTTTTTTAATCATAAATACTCCCAATTACACTTTGAAGGCCAACTGTTAATTTGATTAATTGATTGAGTGATATTGAACATGATTATCCTAAAAATGTCTTAACTTTATTAATTTTTTAGTTAATTGAATATGAAAAATATTACTGAAGTATTAGTTAATAAAAATGTTAGGATTTTCAAATTAAACAGGCGATGGAAGCAACGAAAACAATGTAAAAGTCGTTAAACAGGTTGTTTTTTAATAATAATTTTTCATATAAACAGATTTTAGAATATTAGACAAAAACAATGTAATATTCATAATCTTATATATGTAATTTAAATCTTACTGATAAATATCATAACTAATATCTCATAATATGTGATGTTAAAAATTAAACATAAGACCTCATAACAGAAAAAAATAACAATGCGTAACGATTTTGATTAGCAAATCAAGTTAAAAATTAAATAAATAAAATTGATACAATCATCAAGAAAAAAACTAGTAACAGATTCTTTAATACATTTTTTTAAGCGCACTCTTTACAATTGAAAGAAAAATATTAAAATCACAATTTTATGAACTCGCTATATTTAATAAATAAATAACGTATTCGTTAATAAAATTTAAATTTGGAAGATAGTGCCCTAATGCATCAAACCATCAATATCATACCCTTAGACTAATACCATCATCATAGTATTCAATATTTTGATTAAAATATATATATAACTTTTTCCAATAAATCAGTCAAACTAATTAATTATGCCCAGATGTGAATCTACTAAACTGATTTTACACTTTTTTACAAGATAACGGAATTGGGAGGTTAGTCCAGTGATTGATTCCTAGTCAATCCAATCGATTTGTTCTAATTCGGATAACATTGAAGAAAAATAAATAACAAAAAAAGAAAAAAACATTTCATCCACTTATAATATAAGCAATTAGTATATCTAAGTATTACAAATCTATTGGTATCAAAATTGCCCGTGCCCATGATTCTAGACGATGTTACCTTACTCGGGCTGGTATTGATCTTCATTCCCACGGTCATATGTTACTTCTGGTTAATAATACCAACAATGATAAAATAATCCATCATATCAGGCATTTATCGTGAGAACAAGTTTTGGGATTTCACTGTTTCGTTGAACATTCAAGTATCAACAACAAACATGATGCTTATCCACTACAGAAGCAACAATTGGCACTCAAACAACACACATAACTACCTCTATAAAACGAAACTACCTACTGCAAATACTGACACAAGTTACCAGCCAATAACCCAAAACATATGAAGGAAACAAAGTAATTTCTCTCTGCTACACCATGCAACGCCACATCAGCTCTCGGGCATTCTCATCTGGGCCACTTCAGAAGGTGGTCTCAGTGTGCAAACCATTTCTCTTGTTTTCCCGAAGTACACCTGTAACGTGTATTATTAACATACGGATACCTGCCAATTTACAAAATACCCAAACCCTTTCCCTGACCGAAGAACAAGTAACAGAAAAGGAAAAAAGAAGGAAAAACTCAAATGCAAGTATGCTGTTGAGGCTTGAATCCTATAATAAAAAAAATTACCTGATCTAGTGAGTTCCTCAGTTTACTCTCCATTTCTTCAATCATCCTTCCCATGTTAGAAAGATGTCCATCAGCAACTGATAGTCTCATATTCATCTAAATATAAGGAGAACTAATTTAGGATTAGAACTGAAGATAAAAAGATGAGTCGAGCTATAGGCAAGAAAGAATATTAGCACTCTTCATTAACCAAACAAAAATCGTGTAATTCAATCAGGGTACGTTGTTGTTCATGACGTAGCTTCTCAAGAAAGGAAAAAAGAAAATTAGCATACAACCGATAATTAAAAGATCTAATTGCCAACATGCAACATGAGCTAATTCTGATTGAACATGCCTGACGTCTAATTGATCCAGATAAACTGAAAGTTCCAGATGACTCCTTATCTGTAGTCATAGTCAGCATAACTGTGCTGGTCAAACGATAATTGTTGTTTTCTTCCTCTGGTCCCACCTAAATTAACAAAAAATGGAGGGCTAAGAATTACTGAAAATATTCCGAAAATTTAGAGCTAAATAGAGACGTTATAGTTCCTCATTGCATTAAAAGTTGTTATACAGCTGTATTTGTCAGTGCTTAGTCTTCGATGGAATGGCATTTTACCTCTATAACATGTATAGCATCCCATGCTCCTTCCTCTAAATATCCCCGTCTACCCTGCCCTGTCTTTGAGCCATCTTTAATATTGCAAAAAAATCACATCAGAAACAAGGTCACAACCGTAAGTAGTGTCTTCCATTAGAGTATTACTCAAATAACAGGCCCACCTTTCTTTATTAAAAAGCATGCTACGAAACCTTCATTATCATCTTCCCACATGTAAACTGATGAAATGCCTCCTTCATAATACCTATGACATTATCCATTAATGGTGCATATTGTTTTAAAACAAAATAGCTAAAAAGTTGTATTCAGATAGACAGCAAGAACACACAAACTTTAGGTAATAAGTTACTGCGGACAAAAGATTTGTTAAAAAGACATCTAAAAACAGCACATAAGCTCTAAAGATGAGGTAAGTAAAGGACCTCACTGGTCACGATATATTGCAAATATGTCATTTGCTTCAACTTCCAGCTGCCGCAGCTTTAAAGAAGGGAGGGACCCATCTTCTAACGGTGGATGGTATATATTTGACCAAGGTGATCTGTAGAGACATTCATCAGTGAACAATAAGTTTAAACCGTGCCTAAATAGTAAACACGTTAAAAAGGAAAATTTGGGGGAACAATCAAGAGAAATAAATTACAGATCTGTCTATGGAACAGGAACTTAACTACTTAGCAACACACAATTAAACATTTGTACTGGTCTCCATTTGAAGAACAACTTTTCCATAAAATATTCTGTTATTTTTCTACTACACAGCCATATTCACGAAAAGGCCAGTAAATGCATTCAATGGTATTTTCCTTATATTAAAAAAATCATAGAATTAACCATATACTATTCACGAAAGAAAATACATTTCCTTCATTTCCCCTCTCGTTCTCTGATTCCAGACACCACAAATTTTCTATATCTTTACATCGACATAAATAGAGCTAAATCTCTTTTAAAAGAAAAATGTTTAAACGCTACAGCAAACTAAGTTCAAGCATACTAGATGTAACATTCCTTCAGTACAAGCTCCTAGCAATGAGTCCAACCAAAAGAATGACTAGATAAAGGTCACACCTAGGTTAGCTTCAAAGGAAACAAAAGCTACTCGATCAAGTAGACACACACGCACACAAAAAATAGAGAAACATGCTTGACAACACACACTAAGCATATTGAATCCAGCAGAAAGCAGATATAGCGATGTTTATGAAAAAATAACCTGTAAGAGTCTGCATCTCTGTTGTATTCACACAAAATGAACTCCTTCCCGCAATCCACATCGCACAGAACCTGCTTTTGTCAACAACAATTCATAAAAAGAAGTTGGGAAAGCAAATCGCGACACAACATTCATCCTCCACCAAAAATTATCCTTAACCCTATTTAAAGAAAGAGTAACTATGGTAATTGAATTATTTATGGTTCCCGAAATGGCATTCCGTGAATTGAAGAAATTGGGATAAAGATTAAAGAGAGAAAGACCTGGAGAGGCTGATCGACTTGAGCGAGGAGATCGGAGGAGTGGTGAGGCATAAGGGTGAGAAGTGCAGAGAGAGCAGTTTCTGTGTGTTTCGGCGGAATCCTCCGCATCAGTCCCATCGCGGCTTCCATGTCTCTCTCCTCTTCCAAATTCAGACCTTACACATATCACATTCCGCGACAATTCGTGTAAAGAGATTTTAATTTTGTTTCCGCTTTTTTTTTTTTTTATCCGAATTTCCCTCCACCCTCTTCTCTCTCTTCTTGCATCAAAAGAATATAATATAATTTCTTTATAAATATTTATCTCAACAGAAAAATATAGTATTTGTTTAAGAAATAGGTGAAAGTGATAAAGTGAATTTAGAGTGTACGAATAAGTGCAAATTTAAATTTTATTTTACATTAGTTTGAGTTAACTTTAAAGTTTTATTTTTAACATGTATAAAAATTAGATTATAGCATATTTTAGTGAAATTTTATATTTGTTGGATATATCTTGTTTCGTATTTTAATTAAGTTATTGGCTTTAATTATTTAAAAAATGAAGTTAATATTGAGAAAGTTTAATTAAGAGAAGAGAGTGTCTAATCCGGAATATGAAACTTTAGGGTGGAAATGGGTTCCACTGAGGAATTATTATTGAAAGAATGGTAGGGAAGTGCGACCATGCTTACCCATACATATGATAACAAGCATAGGGCTATGATTAACCCGCCATCAGCGAGAAAGAGGAATGAAAAGGGTTGAGTTGTTTGAGTGGTTCAACCTTTTGGCACATGGTGATTACCAGATTAGGAGTTAGCTTGAAGGCACCCAACTTTGGAGACATGGACAAGCAAAGTATTGGGAACTAGCTTTTGTCTGTTTTACCTAAGTCATCCCACCTCCACAACCATTCAAATTATGTTTTCAGCTCACAATTATGCCAATTTTTCTTCATATCATTTTCAATTCGCTTAACAAACTATGACAAATGTGTGAAACTCTTCAAGGGAAAATGGATTTTCAATTGATTTAGAAATCATATTCTATGATTAGGGCGCGTTAGATATTATAATTAATTTGAGTTCATCGCATTATATGGTCTATTTGGTTACCCGTTGTTGATTTGTTACAGCAAAAGTTTACTAGAATTCTTTAGTTAGAGACTTAAATTATGGATTTACCACTCAGAATGAGGACATTTTGCCAAATCCATTGTTTTCTTGACTGAGAGCAAAATTAAAATTAGTATCATTGGTGATTAAAAAGAGCCTACTTATTCCATATATTGCACATGCAAGATAAGGAAATGTGTAGGAGAAAGAAAAATGAACTCTACTAACTTTATCTAAAAATTAAATATTAAAGCTACATTTTGTTGTATTAGTGTGGCTCCCTTGATCAAAATCAAAATCCGCCAATGGCTAAATAAATCATCCACACCAACCAAATCAAATTCCACAGAGTAACCTTATATTAGAAAACAAAATATCAACGACAATATCCTTTAGACCATTAAACACAGAGGGGAAGTTAGACATATATCCCCATGAATTACATGGAAAATTGCACAATTACAACAAAATCATGAAAGTGGGGAGAAAAAATTACACCATAACTTGCAGGTAGGGAAAGAGAAAATTTAAAATGCTTTACTTGCAAATAAAACTCCATAGCATAAACACATCCACTCATTATAGTAATGGATTTTCTTATGACAATGAAAGTCTAAGAAGGAGAATAAGTGTTTCTCTCAAATTAAATAATGAAACTGAAATCTCTAGTAAAGAACACCATGTATATTGGTAAAACTAGATCATACAATAATAAAAGATTCTATTAATCTTACTAAACTAGAGGAACTTTTACTTCAACAAATGTGAAAACTCCATTAACATAAGAGTACATGAAGCGTTCAAGTGAAAAAAAAAATCTTCTTGCCAGATCATTCATCCATCATTTATGTGCTATTAATAGTTCTTTTATTAATGGAACAACTAACGAGTCAATATTGTTAATATTAAAAAACTCGTTTACATTACAAATTCTATTCAAAGACCTCTTAGTCACTACCTTAATCTTTCCATACACCCAATCAGGTATTAACTCTAAAAGCCCTTATTTTTTTTACATAACTAAATTAGATGTAATATGTTGTCACTTTAGAGAAAACTTTCCTCTTTGACACATCATTCATCCATTATAATGACCAACATACGAACAAAAATAATATTTAAAAAACTATTTACATGAAATTTTTAATTAGAAACCTATTAACAATTTTCTCAGCTTTACATGGACCAAATTTGATATTTACTCTTTAATAAAATAAATTCATATATTCCTACCACATTTAGTAGAATTGGAAAAACAAAAGGAAGGAAATCCATGCAATTTAGAAATTGGAGCATCAATTAAATGAAAATTACTTTAGAACAGATATCATTAAATACAATAAAATTAATTAAAACCTACTTACGTTTTCATTACCCTTGTACATGAGTTCTTTAGTTTTTCGCTGACAAATATATTACAGTACACAAGTCTAAGTTCTAACAATACATATAAATCTTCATTAAGAATAACAAATTTACATATAGAATAAAAAAAACCTTTAAAGTGATTTTTTTTTTATTTTTAAAAATGGCACTATATTAAACACTTTTCTTTGACCCATTATAAATTGAGCATAAACGGTTTTATTCCCGTTTTACAAGGCCATTTTCAATTTCAAACTCAATTGGGAGGGGGTTGAACACGTCAAAAATAAGCACACACAACAAAACCAAACCCTAAAGCAAAAAGGAATTCATCACTTAACAATCTAAACCATGTTGAAGGACTGTATGGAAGATTTGGTCCCAGTAAAATGAGCAAAGATAGACTAAGGAAATCAACTGTTGACACAGATATGCATGATTTGTTATGCACTCAAACGAAATATGAACTATTTATTTTCTCATTAATAGTTTAGAATTTTTACTCTACTCTCTAAGAACAAAACAGAAAAGTAAATTACTCACTTTGGACGATCCAGATCCGAGCCTAGAAAAACGTAAAATTTACTCACCATGTGTAAATATACCTTGTCCATTTTGCTATGTTTGATAAAATTGTACAGAATCAATTCAGCATTCCAAATCATGGTTTTGATGGAAGCACGTTGTTACTTTTCCAGTGGAAAAGATCCCAGTAGTGCGTGCATGGACAAAAGTAATCCCATAATTGAATATTATAATTACTTTAATAGTGTATAGATACCCTTTTTTGACAATTTACACATCTAAAAATTATTTTTACCAAAGTATTAAATAACATTATACTAAAATTACTCTCCCTTCAAACTCAGTTCTAAGTTTTAACCAAAAAATAATTTTACAAAATTAAGTATGCAAATGCTCACCCAAACACGTTATATAACAAAGTTGACCAACTAAATCTTCATGCAATTGCGTTGAGTTTGGCACGGCGTTCTTCATATGATGCTAGATTTAATTGAACAAAAACAAGAAAGCAGTTAGATCAGAGGAGCCAAGAAGTATATTTGTGAAAATAATTTGGTAAGGAGCTTGGAAGAAAACAAATAATTCATATTCCATTTATAACATGCATTTAAGTAATTTTTAAATAATTTTCAAAAATATTTCAGGATACAGAACTCACGCTCAGTAGGACGTGACATAAGAGGGACATGGGAAACTTTCTTCTTGGTTCCCTGAAAAGGCGTCAAGCTTTGATCTGGAAAACGAAGGGTTATAGCAAAATAGATAATGGATTCACGATAAAAAGAAGAAAGCAAAGTAATTGAGAAGTAATTTGCTAACGCATTTGCAGCACCATTTGATAGAGGCAAACAGTTAAGAAGAGCTTCGTGAAAGATTGTAGCTTGAAGCTGGTAAATTTGGCATTCATTCACCAAGTGTAACCGCAAAGCATCTCCAGCATCTAGATATGCAATCAATTAAATATATTCAATCAAAGTTTATGGCATTAATATGTTAACTAAGTAGTGTAAGATCTGCGGGAGGAATCCAACCAACCAATAAGCCACTATACTCATATCTTACAAATCAGAAATACCTGATGAACATATAAACTTAATGTCATCAAATTCACAGCACTGAAGAACCAACGGAACCTCTGAAGCCATAGTATACTGGGGTTTCCTTACGATCCTAGTAGTGTCCAGTAGCAAATCAATCACCTTCAAGTTTAAGCATGAAAATTTGTTATCTTAAACTGCTAAATAAGAAACCCATATGTAGAGATAAATTTTCCTAGGATTTAATGTTGCAATGACTCGTTATATATATATATATATATATATATATATATATATATATATATATATATATATTAAAGAGACCAGGTGACACTGAGGATAAGATCGAGTAGGTTAACGTAGGTGCTACAATATTTCCAAACTCATACTTCAATATCAGTACCTTTACTCAGTACCTATAAACCCATATCCATTACCCATATTTTAGTTATAACTTGTCCCTCATTAGTTTGGGAAGTTAATAAAACATTAAGGTTAATATAAAACTAACATTCATAATGGAAAACTAATAAAAAAGAGCATTAAGGTAATAATTGAAGAAAATATTCGAACATGTTTGAGAGGACTATCAAAACCTTAATTAAGACATTCAGATGATAAAAACAATTCTGATGTACGAGTGCAACAGAATCTTTATTATCACAATGACATTTTTGTATATGCCAGAGAAGAGAGAAAACTGTCATTTGGTGAGCATTGCCTCTATTAAGCCAACAAGACTTTTATTTCTAAAAACAAATAAAACAATATTAACACCATATTCTTAGTGATCACGTATAAATACACACAATTGAAACAAACCACAACATCCATCATGTTGTCTACTTTCTGCAGACAAGTGTAGCAATCAAACAAATCATGCGATTCTGTTGTGCACAACTTCTACCCTTGAATTCGATGTTGGGGTAATAAGATTGATGCTCAAGTAATGTCATATCCATTGTATGCTAAAATTTTCTAGTTGATGGAGAGTAGTGCTACTTGTATCCTGTTTGATGAGATGAGTATCCAAGAAAGATACATCTGATAGATTTGGGATCAAGTTTGCTAAGGTAATGGCTTACAATCTGGACAAAGGCTGAACATCCAAAAACTTTCACGAAAATTGACGTACATCTTCTCCCGAAAATTGTTTTTGATGCATATGTGGCCATCAAGAGTGATCTCGTCACTTCTAAAACATGTCAATGTTTGCTTTCCACCACCTCATTTAGTTGTGGGGTATCTACAAGTGAGCTCTGATGACAATTCCATGTTTCTAAAAGTAGGGGTTCAATATGAAATAGTTGTATTTGTGACAATTGTCCATTCTCAGCACCTTGGTGCTTGTTTGAAATTGTGTTTGCAGCATTGTATGGAAAATTCCAAATATTCATCAAACTTCCAATTGTGCTCAAATCAACAATATCACAACATTACAAAATCTTCGCTGTTGGAAGTCTTAGAATATGGGTTGGACCCAACCCAGCTCAATCTTATAATTGGCTAGTAAGGTTATTTCCGATTCACGTTGGCCACAATTATTTTGAAGTCTTAGGTTAGGATATTTTGCCAAATTTTTGACTGATGTTAGCAGAAAATTTTTCCAAACTGACATTGGTCATAAACAATTCTAATCAAGTTTGGGAAAATGTTTTCTTATTGAGGCTTGAAAAAAAAAATCTAACCAGCTTTGGACAAAAAATAATGCCAGAGACGTCAATGAAAAAACAAAAATAACCACCTAGACTTCAACCAAAAATAACCACATAGACTATAAAACAATAGTCTCATTGACATTATTCAAGAAAATCTTGACTAAATTCAACATAGAAATAGCTCTGCCCTATATTGGAGGATAAATAATTCCAGTGTCAACCGAAAAAAACCCTTAACAACAACAGAAAAAAAACCGTGACTTGGACAAAAAGAGTCCCACAAACTTCAATAAAAATCTCTAGCTGGCATTGACCAAAAAATAACCCTATCAATGTTGGTCAAGAAAACTATCATTGGCATTGATTGAGAAATAGCTCAAACCTACATTCTAATTGATGTTAACGAAAAAAAAAACCTCAACGGATGGAAACTCCAAATAACAATTGCTATCAACCAAAAAAAATTGTGTCTGACATCAGTCAATACTAAGGTTGACTAAGAAAACCCTTACTAAGATCGTGAGAAATAAGACTTGCCTATATCAGCAAAAAGAAACAACCCTGATGATGTCAACCTAAAAATAACCATGATTGACTTCATCCTGAAAAAAAACCTTACCGGTTTTAGTTGAAAAACGATGTCAAGCCCAACACGTCAATCGAGGTCAAACCAAAGAAAGAATATGAAAAGAAAGGACAGATTTGAGAGAATATGAAGAATTTCAAAGTCTCATATTTTATATTAACTTTGAAATTATCTAATTTTAAGTAATCAAATTACTCTCACAAGTTCCTAGAATTTCAATCTCTTTTAAGATTCCCTATCTAAACAACACTTTTTGTTAAAAACATTTTAAATTCTCTATAAACCTTAATTACCCTCTAAAAATTTCTCATCCAAATATATTAGAAGGCAGTGATAGGGAGAACACCCTTTGGTTGAGCTGCTCTGTAGCCACCAGTCTCCCCCTTGGGCAAACGCTCTAGTTTTTCTATGGTGTGACTGACACTCTGGTAAGAGATGGACCAAATTGGTCTTTGGTACATATTTAAAATGTAAATGAATTTCATGTGTATGAAACTGATACAATGAGAGTAAATAAGTAGAGATAAAGTCCGAACCTGCGAATTGATTTGGACCTAAGAATCTGAAAAAAAAAATATATTCTAAACTAATTTAGACCCAAGAATCAGGAGAAGATATTCTGTACTGATTTGGACCTAAGAATTAGAGGAGATGGTAGTCTGTATTAATTTAGACCAATAAACGTTTTACCTAAAAAGGAAAAAATAAATAAAATAGATCCTAACCTAGTTTTACACAACAGAATTACATGATTTTGTCTGATTGCCACATTCATCTACAATAATGTTAGAAGAGCCAAGATTCATTATTGTGGCAATGAAATAAAATTATCTACACTTTTAAATCCTACAGAATCAATAAAGAAACAACTAAAATTTTAAAAATGATTTATATAAGAGGGTGTCAAGTACCCACATTTGGAGATTCAAGACCTTTGCCAACCATGAATAGAACAGCAACCATGCAGCGAACTTGATGCCATAGAAAAGCACTACCTTTTATTTTAATCACCCAAAGTTGATTACCATTGTACCTGCAGGTAAATGGGGAAAAAGCGTTGACTTCAATCATAAAACCTTGTTAATTTTCCAATAATCTAAGCCTCAAAATATATTGAATATTATGATAAGCTAACACCAGTGGTGCACATTTGCAACATCCAATTTACATAATTTTAAGTGTTGTTTCCTACATATTTCTTGTCAGTAAAAATGCACCCAAAGAAACACAACGATGAGAGTAAGAAAAATGTCTACCAATCTTAACCTCACATCCGTAGGAGAAATCTCAAACAATGTGATGTGCCGCCTGTAGTTGTGCACATTTGCTGCATCCATTTTACAGAAGTTTCTAAAGTCATGCTCTCCAACAAGTTTGTTTCCAGCGCTCTCCATGGCCTAATGGGACATGAATAGATGACAAGTATTACAGCTCACATGCTTCTAAAATCTTTGAAATGATTGCAAACAGAAAAGAGAAAAAGAAAAGCAAAACAAGGTTCAAGAAATTAGAGAACTGAATATAAAATTTGATTTCCTACCAGGATGTTCAATTTTTCTTTCCAGAAGAAATATTTATACTCCCTGCTTAAGCAACTGAACCTGCCAAAGCACACATGGAACAGGAAAACGAAATAGAATAATTAAATATATGAAGCTTCATTAAGAAAAGAGTTAAATTATTTATTGTAAGATCTTCACAATACGAAGGTTAGTGTCGGTAAATAAAGACAATTCAGCCTGCATCACAATCCTACCCCATCTGTATCAACTTACGATGTAAAGTGAAATGACAAATTCTCTATTTCTGATCTAATTAAAATGCATAATCTACCTGACCATGAAAGAAAAACTCTAAGATGAGCTGAGTTCCAAGTGCACTTGCCTGGCAGCCCCGGACAAGATCATGGGCTTTTGAAAATAATTGATTATCAAAATACTATATTAACAACCACAATCTCAAAAGTTCAACCTTCCTTCCTCCAAAATGGAAATTCTAACTCACAAATGTTATAGTTACAGATCACTAAAATGATCTTCAGTTGTCACTAGGCTGGTTTGCAACATCAACTGGAATAACGCAAGAAAAATTGTTCATGTTTGATTCAGCCCATCCAAATATATAATAAAACTACCCAGACAAGTGCCCATCTCTGCTTTAATTTTCCCCACCTACTTTTATCCTTTAGGTTTATTATTATATTTGCATTGAAATTGTTTCCTTTTATCTTTGGCCACTGTGCTTATACAAGGGATCGGTAATCTAATTCTGGGAAAACCTTTTGTTACATCATAAGCATGTGGATGTTAACTTTAGCATCCATTCCCATACCTCATGGTTACTTAGATACGAAACTCAAACCTTCATTTTTGTTAAATAAAGTGTTATTTCATAACTTAATTATAAAACACAGCAACAAAACACTATCTAAATTTATATTCCACATGATAAATTAATCACAAAACATAAATATATCCATTGCTTTTAAGTTTTAACAAACAAAAAAAATTCAAAACAAGCAAAACATAGTTATAAAATAAATAAATAATAACTATTGAAGGCAAAATTTTAAAGAATACATACAAACCTTGCATGAAAATCAACAGGAGCAGGACACCAGCCCAAAATTCGAATGTCATTTGGAAGGACTCGATTTATCACCCTAACATAATCTATTTCCCCTTCTACATAAAAAAAGGTTAGTAAGTGGTCAGTACTCAACATGATAGCAGTCACTAACATTACCATATAATAAAACTTAATAAACCTCTACGTGACATTTTCAATTCATAATAGTAAGATAGATGACCATCAACCATACATCTCCACCTCCTTTTCAACTTAAAGTCAGGTTCTAAAACTTTAAAACTAATACGAGAAGAAATAAGGATTAAAATATCATGAAAAAGTCAACTTTCCTTACATCACTGAATTAACCTCCCCCTGCTGGGGAAGAAAAAAAAGAAGACTATTACGTAAGCTCAGTTAGGAGGAATTGTGTCAGAATAAGTAATTGGTGTTATTTATAAATTTAATCTTTCTTAGGAGAGAAAAGAGAATGCATGAAATAAATCCAGTCATCAATACAGCAACACAAACTATCCTTGACCGTACACAGATTTATAGTGTTTGGTCACTTGAATTTTAGTTGTAAATTTATTATATAAAATTTTGGAGGAAAATTAAGAAATTAATTATTAATGGCAATATCAGATTCAGCATTACAAATCTAATTTCACAAGCATTAACTCGTTTCATTGATTAGATATGACTCTGCTATAGACTGAAAATTGTGAGTGTTAGCTCTCTAAAGAAAGTGAGAAAAGGCTCCTACACACAGTTAAACCTCTAGAAATAGAACATTTGAAACAAAACAAAAAAAGACAGTAAGACTGTCATACAGGGGTGCAGTCTACCCTCAAAACCTATACAATTTTTCCATAACCTTTTCTCTGGGCTCCTCTTCCCCTCACATAATGTCACCCCACCCAAATCTCCTGTCCCACTACTCACATGCCTCCATTGAGTTATCCTTTTCTCTCTCCACTAACAGAATCCTCCATAATAGTGCCTATAATATCATTCTTTTTTTCTTCTCAAACTTGCAGGCCCTACCAGTGGGTTCACCCTCCTTTCTTCTCTTATATCAACCAAGTGTCAACGCTCTACCATATTCACTTTATGATGCAAAAGCGAACAAACAAGGAAAATCAAACAAGATTAAGACCACTAAAAAATTATGAAAATTAGAAGCAACAAAGAATTTTTGTATTTAAACAATTATTCTACTAACCATGTTTCTCATCCAAAACAACTCCAGAATTTCCATTATTTATTGCAGATAACTTGAGGTTTGATCTTAGGAAAAGAGCTATCACCTGCTTCAAGATGTTGTTGTCATCAGAACCAATTAAACAATGAAGTAACAGATTATATGAAGTTCCAGTTATCACCAGTAAAGTAGTGGAATATAACAATTAGAAATTTGGCACTAGCATTTAACCTACACACATCAATGACCTCATACAATGAAATACAACTACAAAAGTGTTATACCATTAGGTAAGGTCATGTACACAGATCAAACAACACCATTAAGCTCGGTTCAAGGCTAAATATTAAGAGATACTGTTTGCCATGAGATCCCTCTTACAAATTCCTCAAATGTCCTTATTGGTCTCTCTCTCTCCCTTTCCTCCAACTTCCTCATACAACAAAACAACCTTGTAATTGATTTACTATCAACAGATTATAAACAATAATATGTTAACGATTGTGCAACACTTATATTGTCGTTTTCAAGTTTCATTGTTTTAGTCAGATGAACACAATTTCCTAGAGACAGTATCCTCCAAACCATAACATAATAGGAGGCCCCAAATTCAGAGGTTCTAAATAACTTCCTCTAATTTAGGCTTAGTTGGACCTAACTAAACTCTACATGCAGCTAGTAAGGAGAGGACCACCCAATATTTATAAGGACTATGATGGTTTTATCTATATTTTTTGAAGTGGGATCTCTACAATAGGCATAAATATTTCTTTTTCATTTCAAAACCCACAATAGCACAGCCACACCAACTAGTAGATAATTCCATATTCGATCAATGAAGCTGCTACATACTTTGAGTGATACAGTATTACTATTCGTCTTACTGAGAAATTCTGTCCAGCTTCAAGGCTTTAAACCTTTCATGGAAGTGTAGATTTCCAGAGGGCTATTTAAAGATAGTTTCTCATGGTTTGGGGACTTCATGGGAAATTGGATAAATAATCTATATATATACACCCCAGAAAAAAGGCTCCAAACTATTTTTACCATTTAAAGAATACAAGTGAATTAAGTCTAGCAACAATAACAGAAACTCCAAGTCATTTACTTATCCTAATCCAGGTTTCAAGAAAAATAAAGGTCCCAAGAAATTATGGAACCTTGCATGTGATAGAGTGGAAGGGAATAAAGTCAATTGAGAGTCAGCAAAGTATAAATCCCCCCCATACACAGGTCTTACCCAAAGATTAAGAGTCTCGGTGTTAATTATAATGTATTACTGGTTTAGAAATTTCCTCTCTAGCCCTCTCTATCTCTATTGAGCACTCAACAAAAGTACCTTATCTTTTCTACCATTGCATTTTCCATAATGGCCTTTACTCTTAAGAAGCACAAAGATTGTTATTGGGGGATGTCCTAATACAAAAATGGAAAAGATCAACTTGTATTATCTTTTCTTAATCAAGTTATGTATCATAATAGACAACACTTTCTTTCTATTCTTTTACTCTTCCATGCCTCTACTTACTTGTCCAACAGAGGAAACCCCTTTATCTGTTCTACCACATCTTGAATACTGTGACTCCTTCCTATCGCCAATCAATAGCCTTGTTTTCTCAAAAGCTTTAAAAAGTTCAGACTGCAAGAAAAATGACAAACGATAAATAAACAGAGGCATTCACATACAATATCATGTAATGGTTTTACAAAATATCCCCTCAGTTGACAATCGGAATACTTCATCCGGAACAAATAATAATTTGTGAATACATTGAAAATTCTGCTTCATGGTATTCATGATCAATTTATGCAGATTGAAGTTCATTGGCTTGTGTTCTTTAAAAAACAAACCTCAACAGTAGGTTGCATTTGTGCCTCTGACGCAAAACCATAAAACCTGAATTCAACAGGTAGTTAGAAGACCTTGATATTAATTATAATGTTGAATTTAATTCAATATACACCAGAAGTAAAGAACCAAAAAAGAAAAATAATAAGGAATAAAAAAAATTAAGTATCTATCAAATGTCACCTACATAGCAAACTCTAACGATATATAAGCACTTAGTAAAATAGAAATCTACAATTGAGAGATAGTGGGATGAGCTTGAAATGCTAAATTTTATTTTATTTTGTATGTTTGCATTAAAGAAATAGATTACATGAAATGTTATGTGTCTTTCCAATATAGATCCGCATCTCAGCAGAAATTGATAAGATGGAAAATAACAACAAATCCTTTCCCAGTTGGAAAATAACAACAAATCCTTTCCCAGTTTCAACTGGGTGGGGTGGGGGATATAGGCTGAGGTGAAAGGCTTGACTCTCAACCTCTGGATAACTAAGACAGTAGCTATGAGGCAAATTGTTAAGACAGAAAACATGGGCAAATATTACAGTGATAGCATATACCTTTTTCCAAAGTACATGACTTTTAAAGCTACATATCTCTTGCTGTGATGGCTCATAAACCTTGTGTCATAACCTGTTTCATGATGTAAAAGCTAATTTAAATTTGTAGATCTGTTTTACAAAACTGATAGAAGCTACAACAAAGAAAGGAAACACGTATACACTGGTAAAAAACAATTTAAAAATAAAACACCATTGGAACTGAAGAACAGAAACAAGGTATACGCGTAAGAAAAAACACTGAAATCAAGAAATTAAGACGACTATCAAACACAGTACAGAGTTTCCACTGAAGATCAGAAAGTGGAGCTTATAACTTGGGGGCAAAGACAGAAATTTATCGTGACATTATTTATTAAAAAAAAAAATATCTTAGCACCCATGTCACAGGTGCCACAGCTACTCCCCTAAAGAAAGTGTCCAGAACGGAACCTGACTCTTTTTTCTCCATCTTCTTTTCAAGTTTCTTGTTGCCTTCTTTTGATTCCCTGTCTTTCCCATCAGGGCCATGTAATTTTTCCTCCATCTGCATCACAGATTCAAACAAATTTCATTGAAGACAGCAGCTTCCTCCCGTATATCATTCCTTTTCATGGTTAACTTTTCCAGTATAACTGTGCTCCAGTATTGTCAAAATATAAAACAACCAAAAATGCTAACAAAAATATGAAATAGTCCACCAGCTAACCTCATGACTGTGGCAATCAGCAAGTTGAGCTAACAGCTTTGCATTCTCAGTTTCCAACTCCTGATAGTATGAAACACAAATCAGTAGGAAAAACCACGTCAATGTTGCAATGCGAGTCAAAACCACCTAAACCTAACAAAACACTGGTTTTCCTATTCAAGATTATCTCAGTTTCCAGAAACAAACAAACAACAACAAAAGCAATTTAGGATATATAGTTGCAGAAACGCAAACCGAATAGCAGAAAAGAAAAATAACTCTACTGGCTATAACAAAGAAAAATATCGAAAGTTGGCTGAAATTGAATGGAAATACCTTGACCCTGGCTCGCAAGCTGACTATGAGTTCTGCATCGCTCGGTTGAGTCGCCATGGTCAAGACACGAATAAAAACTATGCTGCAGTTCGGTGCAGATTTTCAAAACTCATATCGGTGCTACATATTAACTTATTAATTACAGAGCTTATTGTGGATTAGTGATCCGATTAATGGAATCCTTTCTAGGAAAATAACCTACCATACCATTTGATTTAAGGTAATTAGGTTTTATTTAGTTTTGAGTTAATTGTACCATTTCCCCTTACTTTAATGAAAATTTAAAATTTGGATAAATTGTGAACAAAGTTAATTTACAGAATGTGAAAAATTATAAAGGAAATGGAATAAAATATTCAGTTTAGTCTTTAAATTTAATAAAAATAATTGAATAATTTTAATAATCAACTTAATTATTAACAACTTGCGATTAAATATGAATGTATACTGTGAAACCCCTTAAAATCTAAAACTACCTCTCTCACTCTCAAAAACCATCAGAAAACACCACTCTCATTCTTCCTTTCTGCTTCCAAGTTCTTTCCTCTGTTTTCACCAATCACTCAGTTCCCTCACCAGTTCCTTAATCTTGTGATCAGATTCTGGAGGATCAGACTTAGCTGGACCCTCTGGAGCTTCAACCCTCAGCTCCCACCCTCCTCGGTAGGTTCCAATTCTCCGTTTTGGTCCAATTTCCACTAGAGTTCATCTGCTCATCCCTGAATTCGAAATTAATTATAAGTTTCAATCTTTTCTATATCTTGCTACTGAAACTCTAGGTTAAATTGAGATCTCTGCCACCTTGGTGCCTTTTTCAAACTCCACCAAACTCAACCTTAGCAAAAGAGGTAAGGGAAGCTAACCTTCGATCAATTTTCGAGTAATTAGACTTCTTGTGTGTCTGGATAAGACGATCCTTAGTTTAATTCTCCTTTATGAACTGTTATTGGTGTGCATTTGGATTGTGGTGTGGATTTCGTAACCTTGCATGTGAAGAACAGTGCAGAAAACCTGATAATTTCGCCTAGGCGAGTGTCTCTCGCCTAAGCGAAATTATCAGGAGGTTGCCTCTGGGTGTTGCGCGAGATCTCGCTTAGGCGAGCTGGGGTCGCCTGAGCGAGACATCTTCTCATCTAGGCGAACCAGCCTGGCCTGAGCGAGAACTCGCTCTGGCATTCGAGTTGCCCACTGTAACGGGTCTCGCCCAGGCGAGGGTAGTTCGCCTAAGCGAGACTACTTCCTAGCCTAGGCGAGATTCGCTAGCTTAAGCGAGTTCCACTGCAGGGTTATATTTCCTTCTCTATTTTTGAATGAACAATGGTTGTATTAATATAAAAGAAATGATGTTTACTTTTAATATGTTGGATGATGATGAGATGTAGTATCTGTATATAATGGTATGAGGAAAGTTGATAAAATGAGAATTGTGAAGAGATGAGATGAA
>Ga0214544_1004875_pt1 | contig 26528 bp, 25 predicted proteins | sample CNSS3metaG_FD_160074 | JGI IMG/M metagenome (GOLD analysis project Ga0214544, IMG submission 160074) | Root nodule microbial communities from cowpea collected in UCLA plant growth center, Los Angeles, California, USA - CNSS3 | ecosystem: Host-associated > Plants > Roots > Nodule | place: USA... | reverse complement strand
TCTTCTTTGATTGAGGTTTTTCCTATATTGATGCAATTTCAGTTAAAATGGAATATAATTTAAGTTTGAATATAATAAACATGTAAACTTAAAAATGTAGTATATTTATGGGTTTAAGAGTCTGTACTGGGGGGTCAGTAACAACCAAATCTCTAGGCCAGGCGAGGAAACACTGGAATGCCTGTGCCACAGTATACACCTCATCTGTTGGCAGAAGAACTAAAGCAAACGGCATGAGAACCTCCTCTACCGTGACCTTAACCTCATCCTCTGATAACTCCATGCCATGAAGAACGGTGGCTGCCTCAAATACTTTTCCACGAGCCACTAGTGTCTTCTCTGTACCATCCCAAATATATAGCTGACATGGATGAGTGTCATCCATGTCATCCCCGGGTGGAGCTGAACAACTCCCCTTTCTGCTTCTACTGTTAGAGTCAACGATTTATTAATGTTATTCAATTACTTTATTAAATATCATTTATTCAATTCATAACTTATAGAAAACAAATTTACCCATGGGAGGCACAAATTGATCCACTAGCGAACAAATGCCATAATGCTTAAATTGACGCATAAGTTCTTCTCTCACTTGCGCCGTGATCATTTCCTTCATTCTTTGTTCATTATCAGCACCATGACTGCATGAAGACTGACGAGAGGAGGAACCAAAAAGTTGGCGTATGCCGACTCCTGATCTAGCACCACGCATACGTCCATGGTGCTCAGGTCGTCTAATTGTACCAGCAAGTATGTCATGACGACCTTCTGGAATGAATCCTCCTTGGCGAGACGCGACGACGACAACACAACGGTGGCAGCACAACAAAGGGGCTCGCGTGGTGGTGTTGCAAAAGTTGCAGAGAGATGGAGGAGACAACGACGACGACAGCATAACAAGGGGGGCTCGCGTGGTGATGTCACCGAAAATTGCAGAGAGAGATGGAGGAGACAGCGCGCACAAGGAGGAAAGGGGTTCACGTTTTTGAGCCCTAATCAAACTATATGGCCTCGGTTTAATTGATAACCGAGGCATATAGTGCTATTTGGCCCCGGTTCCCTGCCACCTGAGGCCAAAGACGTAACGATAAATGGCATTTTTGAAATTTTTGGCCACATTTTTGGCTTCGGGTCTGTTTAACCGAAGCCTATAACCTTTTTTGGCACCGGTTTTGTTTGAACCGAAGCCTATAACCCCTTTTGGCTTCGAGTTTTACTTGAACCGAGGCATAAAAGTTTCCTGGATTTGCAAAAATGCCACCGCGCCATTATATGTTTCGATTCCTTGCCAACCAAGGCCTATAAGGCAAGGTAAAAATGCAATTCTGCACTAGTAGTATGTCGAATTCAGATTGAAGTGATCCTACGAAATTAATATAGAGAAACATATATGTCAACCGTTAATGGACTTGATTTCCCAGTGATGTCTGGTTTTGCTGTAACTAGCCCTCAAACGCCATTGACATCCACTGGTGTAATGGATGCATCATGCAACGTAAACATGGGGTTTCAATTCCACAACATTAAATTTGTATCCATTCATGATGTGATAATGTTTTATTGCAGATATTGTTGTCTCTTTTGAATTGAAGTGCATGCGTTCGTACAAATTGACTTCCACATTTAGATTGTAATCCATAGTAGGGAATGGAACAATTTCCTAATCGTGTGGATTGTCTTCATAAATATCATCAGAGCTAAACTTGTCCATGATGTTTGTAATTACAGGTTCGTCTTCGATTTGATTAGACGAAGGAGACCCTCCCTAATTTCATGAACTCATTATGTTAATGTTCATATAGAAATGGGTTGTAAGAGATAAGAGATCTGAAATTTGGCGTGTATGCAGAGAAAATTTGATAGGAGAACAAATGATGGTGAGTTTCAATATATAAGCACTTAAAAGCAGATTTACATAACATTAATTACAAAGGAATATAAGGATTTGGAACCAAAATAGATGGATGGGAGGTGCATAAAGAAAAAAAAAACAAAAACCCTTTATAAAAGTGGCCCCTCACACATTTTCTGCCAAAAAACGTAAGACCTACACGCGTTTTCAACTAGAAAACGTGCCTCCCTCACGTTTTCAACTAGAAAACGTGCCCCCCTCACATTTTCCATAGAAAACGTGCCCCCTAATGTTTTGTCCCTACAAAACATCACCCACCCCCACATTTTCTAAGTTTCTGACATCGCACCATTACTTTTTGACGTTTTTTCCTGACACAATACTATTACCATTTCACGCCTTCCACACTATTCATTCACGTTCCCTGCCAGTTTGAAAATAAGAAAGGAATCTTAGCCTATTACTATTCACGCACAAACACAAATGGGTTCCATTGCAGGGATTCTCTAACCACCATTATTCATTGAAATTGCAATGTGTGGTTAAAGCAATATGGCAGTTGGTTATATATGCATGCGTGTTTGAGGAAATAGGTGCTTATGCGTGATAGAGTTTTTGAAAAGCTTGGTTTATGTGACAAAAAGATGAAAAGGCTGCAATGTCATTGATTGGTGATGGGTCTTAATATATTATAATGTATCATGGTGTATGAATACTTCTCAAACTCTTTTAAATAAGCTTTGACTTTGCACCATGGACTACAAAACCTAGAACTCTTCCTATACTCCAAGTTTTATTTCAAGTTGCAACACCTATTATTAGCGTAAGGAAAAAAGTTATAATTGTAATCCGTTAATTTCATCGGTATGGTGAGATTTATGGATGTATTTTGTTTAATATTTAATTTTTTTAAGTTGAAATGATGTGTTGTTAATGGTTTCATTTTTTTTACGTGGTTCATTATGGTTGAAAACAACAACCTTCCAGCAAACATGTTAGTCTTGTATCATCAAGACAAACACATTACAAACCAGATTTGGCAAGAACACAAGAGAGTAGTTCGACCAAGACGACATTCAATTTGGATTTTGAAACATACTGATCAGGTTGACCCTAGAGTCAGAATTTTAATTGATCAAGCTAGTTTTGGCCATGTTTTGAAGATCGATAATATACAGATTAACCACTTCATGGTAAAACCACTTTGTGAAAGCTGGAGGATTGAAACTTACACCTTCCACATGCCACTTGGCGAAACAATTGTGACCTTGGAGGATGTTTCATTACAATATGGGGTGCCTATAGATGGCGAATCTGTCACCGGATCTAGTTCTGGGAACTTGATGAAACTTTGTCTAGAATTATTAGGGGACATTCCACCTGAAAATATGTTCATAGGTAACCTCATAAAGTTGTCGTGGCTAAATACCAGATTCCAGGAATTACCAGCTGACGCAAACCTAGGAACAATTGCATAGTATGCACATGCTCACATCCTGATGTGATCCCAACAAGGCTTATAGCTTGGGCGAATGCCTAGGCCTAAATCATGTTCAAAGCCCAATCCATGGCCCACATGCACATCAAGCCTAAGCTCATCAAGAGGCCCAATAACAAGGGCCATGCTAAAAGAGATCCAATTGGGCTTCATTCAAGATGGCCTAAACCCACATGGGCTTCTCACACTCACTTGCCTCCATGCACGAACTCAAGTTGCATGCAGTCGACTATGTCCACATGGAGGAAATGCAAACACTTCACACTAAATTCTGCAACGACTACGCAGCCACCACCGCCAACCCCACCCCACAACCTAACCCACACCATGATACCCGCCCACGCAAACCCCGCCAACCTCGCTTCACCAGATACGCCCCCCTCACCGTAGCCCGTTCCCGCATCCTCGACGAAGCCCTCCAAGTCGATCTAATCCCTCCACCACGCAAGACAACCACACCCCCAACGCCGACATGATCAAATATTGTCGTTACCACCGCAACCATGGCCACACTACAGAAGAATGCAAAGCACTCCAGGATAAAATAGAAGAACTGGTCCGTGCTGGCCACTTTCGCCGCTTCATCCGTAGAGACGACCATTCCTCCTCCTCTCGATCCCGTCACCGCCCTCGACCTGACCACAGACGTCCACCACATGACTCCCGTCACAACAGCCACCCCGCCCAACCCAACAATCAAGAACCAGAGCCCGCCCGCACCGATATCACCCCTACCGACCCCCCCTTACAAGGCACCATTAACACCATCTCTAGCGGCTTCGCAAGCGGAGACTCCACCTCTTCTGCCAGAAAAAGACACCTCCGCCATATACAATCCATCAACTACATCACCCATTCCCACCATAGACGCCGTATGCCTCATATCGTATTCACAGATGATGACTTCCACGACCTCGACCACCAACAAGATGACCCTATGGTCATCACTGTTGAAATCGAAAATTATGCTGTTAAGAAAGTCCTTTTTGATCAGGGCAGCTCTGTTGATACCCTCTACTAGGCCACTTACCAAAAACTCCAACTTCCTGACACCGCCATGGTCCCATATGACGAGCCAATATATGGCTTTTCCAGCGAATAGGTATCCACCCGGGGCTACATTGACCTCCACATCATCTTTCGGGATGGAACCCAAGCCAAAACCATTGCAATCCGCTTCTTTATCGTCGACGGGCCAACATCCTACAACATCCTCATGGGCCGTCCTTCCTTCAATACCCTTGGCGCAGTCGTCTCCACCCCTCACTTGGCCATGAAATTCCCTGCCCCATCCGGCGACATCCTGACCATACACTACGACCAGCGCTTGGCACGCGAATGCTACATGGCCAGCTTGCGACCACAACTCCCAATCCAACAAACCAACCATATCGAATGACCCCCTAGTTCCAACATAGCCCTATCCGGTGAGGACCTTGACCCTAGAATAGACCGGGATGTCCGCCTCGAACCAGTTGAGGACACCTCTCCTCTAGAGCTTCCCAATGGTCACTCTATTAACCTAGGCACTGGTTTAAACTCTGACGAGCATGCCACCATCACACCTATCCTCATCAACAACACAAATCTTTTCGTCTGGTCGGCCGCTGACCTCCCTGGAGTAGACCCCCAGGTGGCATCCCACAAACTATCCATATATAAAGAAGCCCGCTACGTATCCCAGAAAAAATGCAAGCTTGGAGAAGAGCGTCGGTAAGCAGCCAAGGTCGAAGCCGACAAGCTACTAAGCGCAGGATTTATAGAAGAAGCTCAATACACCACTTGGCTTTCTAACGTTGTCTTAGTGAAGAAAGCCAATGGCAAATGGCGGATGTGCGTAGACTACATGGACTTGAACAAGGCTTGCCCTCGCGACGCCTACCCCTTACTCAACATTGATCGACTCGTGGACGGCGCGGCAGGAAACAAGGTGCTTAGTTTTTTGGATGCGTATTCAAGGTATAACCAAATCCCCATGGCTGCAGCAGATATGCAACTACTTCTATAGGGTCATGCCCTTTGGTCTAAAAAACGCTGGGGCAACTTACCAACGACTAATGGATAAGGTGTTCAGCCACCTAACATGGCACTGTGTCGAAGTATACGTCGACGACATGGTTGTCAAGTCCCTAAGTCATCACCAACACGCTGAAGACCTGTCAGCAGTGTTCTCCGCGCCGCGCCAATATAACTTTCGCCTCAATCCCGACAAATGCGTATTCGGCGTTGACCGGGGTAAATTCCTTGGTTTTGTGTTAACCCAACGCGACATAGAGGCTAACCCTGAAAAATGCAAGGCTATCATCGAAATGCGCAGCCCCACTACTGTTAAGGAGGTCCAACGTCTCATTGGCCGTCTCACAGCCATCTCTCGTTTCCTACCCAAACTAGCCGAACAAACCCAACCCATAATCCAACTCCTAAAGAAATCCACCTGGTTCACGTGGACTGATGATTGTGAACAAATCTTCCAAAAACTCAAAATAACCTTAACCTCCCCACCTATCCTGCACAAGCCGGACACCAGCCAACCCCTGCTGGTATACATCACGGCCACCGACTATACCGTCAGCGTCGCGCTTGTTCAAGAAATAGAAGGCATATAACACCCTGTGTACTTTGTGAGCAAAACCTTGCAAGATCCCGAAACCAGATATTAAATGGTAGAAAAACTAGCCCTATCTTTGGTCCATGCAGCACGCCGCCTCTGCCCATATTTCCAAAACCACACCATAATCGTTAAGACCGACTACCCAATCCAAAAAATATTACAAAAACCAGATCTAGTCGGACGCATGTCATCATGGGCCGTGGAACTGTCAGAATTCAACATCCGCTATGAATCCCACGGCCCCATCAAAGCCCAGTGTCTGTTAGACTTCGTCAACGACCTACAACAAACACCCATAGAGGACCAGTGGACACTTCATGTAGATGGTTCCTCAAATCCAAGGGGTGCTGGCGCCGACACCGTCTTAGAAGGCCCCAACGACATCCTCATCGAAAAATCCCTTCATTTTGCTTTCAAAACGTCAAATAACCAAGCCGAATACGAAGCCATCCTCGTCGGCCTTTCCCTAGCCCGCGAAGTAGGCGTCAAGAAGTTAACGTGCAAAACCGACTCCAAACTCACTGTAGGTCATCTAAATGACGAATTTCAGATCAAAGACCCCATCCTTCTACAATATTAGCATTTGGTCCGTGCAGTCATTCAATCCGCCTTCGAACAAGTCCGCGTCGAACACATCCCAAGAACCGACAACTTCAGGGCCGACATCTTTTCCAAATTGGCCAGCACCAAGCTCAAAAACCGTCACCGATCCTTACTACAGCAAACACTGTCCACACCTTCCATCACACAAACATGCCAAAATTTAACCCACACCCCAGCCAACAACGTCACCCCTCCAAAGCCAAAATTGGACCACCCTCTACATTCAATACCTCAAAACCGGCAACCCCCCCTCGACGCGAACAAAACTTGGTTGGCTAAGGCCGCCAGGTACACCATGATAGGCGATGACCTCTACAAGCGCGGATATGGCCAACCCCTACTTAAGTGTGTCACAGCAGAACAAGCCCATTATATAATCAAAGAGCTACACGAAAGAATTTGTGGTTACCATTCCGGTGCACGCACCATGGCTACCAGAGTTCTCAAAGCCAGATACTTCTAGCCGACCATAGAAGCAGACTGCCAGAATCATGTCAGGAAATGCAAGCCATGTCAGAAACATGGCAACCTTATTCATCAGAAATAGGAACAACTACACCACATACTGTCCCCATGGCCATTCGCTAAATGGGGAATGGACATCCTCGGCCCCTTTTCACCCGGTAAGGGGCAAGTAAAATTCTTAATTGTAGCCGTCGATTATTTCACTAAATGGATCGAAGCCAAGCCCCTAACTACCATCACGGCCCAGCAAGTCCAACAATTTGTGTTGAAGGACATTATATGCAGATATGGCGTACCATGTACCATCATCACAGACAATGACCGACAATTTATTGACAAGGAGTTAGCCAAATTCTACACTAGCCTAGGCATCAAGCACATCACAAGTTCTGTAGAACATCCACAAATCAACGGGCAAGTAGAGGCGGCAAATAAAGTCATCCTCGTAAAGCTGCGCAAAAGATTGGACACCGCCAAAGGCCGATTGCTCGAAGAGTTAATAGAAGTACTATGGGCTTACAGATGCACCCCCAATCATCAATAAACGAATCCCTATTCAGCTTAGTCTACGGCGCAGACGCCATGATACCAGTAGAAATTGGCGAACCGTCCCTGCGCCGAGAACTATACGACCCAACCCACAACCACTAAAACATGGCCTTACATCTCGACCTTCTACCCAAACTCAGAGAAAAAGCCCAAATACGCAATTTAGCTGCCAAACAACGAGCTACCAGGAAATATAATACAAATCTACATCCACGATCATTCGTCATCGGGGACCTAGTATGGAGAATGGCCAGTAGTGCTAGAAAGAAGGATGGCAAGTTCTCCGCCAATTGGGATGGCCCGTACCGCATACGAGAAGATGCAGGAGGAGAAGCTTATCGCCTAGAACAATTATCTGGGGAAGAGATTCCCAACACTTGGAATGTATCCCATCTCAAGTTCTACTTCAGCTGAATGTATATTGTAATCGAACCAATACTTGTAACCCCGGGTGTACTCTTTTTCCTCACTTGGTCTTTTTTCCCTAAGGAGGGTTTTGGCCAAGGAGGTTTTAACGAGGCACCCCTATTCAATAAATCAAAAGAAGGGTTCCCAACTATACGACTTTCTGTGTGTTTTTCATTTTAATTCGTTTAAGTTCCCCACCCTTACACCAAGTAAGCGGCCTTGGTTGAACACCCTTAACTTGTGCTTAATTCGTTTAAGTTCCCCACCCTTACCACAAGTAAGCGGCTTGGGTCGAACACCCTTAACTTGTGCTTAATTCGTTTAAGTTCTCCACCCTTACCACAAGTAAACGACCTGGGTCGAACACCCTTAACTTGTGCTTAATTCGTTTAAGTGTCCCACCCTTACCACAAGTAAGCGGCCTAGGTCGAACACCCTTAACTTGTGCTTAATTCGTTTAAGTTCCCCATCCTTACCACAAGTAAGCGGCCTGGGTCGAACACCCTTAACTTGTGTTTAATTCGTTTAAGTTCCTCACCCTTACCACAAGTAAGCGGCCTGGGTCGAACACCCTTAACTTGCGCTGAATTCGTTTAAATTCCCCACCCTTACTACAAGTAAGCGGCCTGGGTCAAACACCCTTAACTTGTGCTTAATTGTTTAAGTTCCTCACCCTTACCACAAGTAAGCGGCCTGGGTCGAAGACCCTTAACTTGTGCTTAATTCGTTTAAGTTCCCCACCCTTACCACAAGTAAGCGGCCTGGGTCGAACACCCCTAACATACAATCGATTGCATCACACATACACCACATATCATCAAAACCCGACATACACAATAACATATAGAACCTTAATTGCATTTAAACATAAGTGCAAGAATTTACCAATGTAACGTAATGTACCAAATATTACAGACATAGGCTCAAATAATATTCTCGAATCAATTAAAATCGAGATCCTATTCTGCTGCATCAGGTGCCACCTCCTCGGCATCGCCTGCTCTTTTCTCCCCCTCTACCGCCTTCTCCTCCGCCTCCTCATCTGCACTGCTCTCGTCCTCCTTGACCAGCTTTCCGTCAACAACGTCCTTATTCACATCGAACTTTGCATCCGTGATGTCCACATCCTGATGGAAAAAGGCCGCCTGCCGCAATCCCTTCTCAAAACCATTAATGTGCTCCTGAATGATGTTGATCTTCAGATCATCAAGCTCACCAACAACTCCATCATACTTGTCCTTCAAGTCATCGTAGTCCTCTTCCAATTCCCCTATCCGTTTATTCAACTTTTCCTCAGAATCCAAGCAACGAACCCTCCATGTTGCCAACCTTTTCCTCTCTGCTTCCCAACTTTCCTTTGCCTTCTCCAACGCAGCCTTTTCCTCCTCCAGTTTATCCACCTTCCCCTGCAACTCCTCCACCTTTTCCCGGCCACCCTCCTTCACTTCTCTCCTATAAAGTGACCCCACGCGTCGGCTCAAGACTAAAGCCTTACTCCCAAACTCGACCATTGTTCTCACAATGTGCTCCGAATCCATATTGTCAATAGAATTTTTTATGGTATCTGGGAGGGTAATTGAAATGTCCTTCCTCACAGATATCTCCGACAGTTTGATCAACCCAGCTTCCGGCCCCTTCTCCCCAATGGCCGACCCTGCTCTGCTAGCCGACCCCGTTCCAAGCAGGGCTGCCCTTACTTTCTTCACATCTTTTCCCTTCCCAGGTCGAGGCGGAAGCTCAGCCTTCCTCTTAGTCCTACCGTGCACATGCACCTCCACCACAGATTCTTGCAAGTCGGGAACATTAGTCTTCCCAGCCGCCTTGGCCTTAGCGACCATCTCCTTCCTCAGCGTCTAAAAAAGCGCTAAGTTCTTCTTTCCAGACTTCGCCATATGCCCTACAATAATACATTACAACTCGGATCAAAACAACTTAGAATTATTAACATAGTTTAAGTAATAAACAGATACCTTCGATATCTATTATCGGATGCACCGAATTATAAATCCTAACTAGGCCCTTAATGGGCAACTTATCGACAAACTTCAACAAGATCTCCACAACCTCCTTATCACTAGCTGACAACTCATCCATCCCCATGTCCTTATACCGAGACAGATTGCTTGTCCAACTAAAAGGAAATTTGGTGCTCCCATCTGCGTTCAAAAAATGAGCTTTTCCTCCTTCTTTGACAACAACCTTGAAGTACCCATCCTTAAAATGCTTGAAAGACTGGGAGAATGCATCCAGTCGGCTGATGCTGGGGTGACTTATCAAAGAAAGCCAAGTAGCCGGCCGCCGGGGTCTGGTGTCATAAAAGTACAAAAAAGCATAAGGAGTGGGCTCCAAGTACAAGGACTGGCATAGGATGCGGAAGGCCTGCAAGTAGGCCCAACTATTCGGGTGTAGCTGTGTAGGTGCCACGTTCAGTGCCCGTAGTACACCCATAGTGAAACTGTCTAATGGCAATCGCACATGAAGTTGAGAAAAGTTGCATATATACATATAGAAAAACTTCTCAGTAGCCCCCTCCTGCCCGTGGCATACCCGGTCGATGGCACTAACCCTCTCTAGAGAAACAATGTCCCCACTGACACCCTTGGAGATGACAGGTATGCAGTTTAACCAAGAGTTCAGTAGACGGGACCATCTGAATAAAGATGATTGGTTACGAACGTCAGCAGCCGCCCACCCGTAGCCACCTTTCGCCAGCCAGTTACTTTCCGCCAACTCTTCGGGGGGATCCTCTCGAACCTCCCTCGCAGTCTCCATCGGAATCCCACTCGTCACGGCCCCAGAACTCATACCCTCTTCGTCAAACTGTCTACCCTTACTTCTCTCCGATTCAGTACTCTCACTACTATTAGACGTAGATAACGATATGTTATCGCTACTAGACATACCTGTTTTCGTTTTTACGGGAAGATGTCGGCTGAGTTTGGGAATTAGTCGGACAGTATGATGAGCACAAGATCTCTGAATTCAAAACTCTCGTAAATGAACCAAGTAACCCCTCATATGTTTTCAAACCCATATTTATAGTCCACGATCCCAAACGACGAAAACTCTTCCCGCCAAAATAATACCCCAAACCAATCGACAACATCATTGCGAAGGATATGACACTTAAAAACGATGGCACCAAAACTTTTTTGATTTGACCACTGACACCCCTTCACCTACCTTCTGACGGTTACCACTTTTTAGCCTTAACACTGTTCACTACACTTAAAGGCTGGGGGACTGGTGTATCACACCTAGCTGGTTCCGCTAGCATAACCAACACATATCACCCTTGACCGACACCTCATATCGGACAAGGCTAGGGGACTGGTGTACCAAACCTAGCCAAACTCGACCAAGTAAGCAAACAATGCATATATCAAGGCAGCCAAGTATTCAGCCTAGGTCGAGTTAGCCTAACTTGTACCGGTTTCAACCTATATATCTAGAAGAATAACCTACACCTCGTATAACCAATGTAAGTCGTCAAGGTAAGTAACCGGTCTAGGCCGGCTACTCCAGCAGACCCGATAAGATTAGAGCCGAGGCTGACAACTCCAATAAATAGTGAAAATAGAAGCCCCCGCATTCAATAGGTCTTAAGGGCCTGGGTTAGGGCCCAGGCCCACTCATGGCCCAAGCTAGAGCCCAAGTCAAAGCCCGACCCATGAGGTAATCAGACATCATTAATGCTCTATAAAAATGCGTGGACCCCAATAATTAAAGGTACGCATTCATTAATCACTGATTTGACTCTCTGAGAGCTTTGACTTACTTGAGCTTCGGAGACTCTTCTGCAGGTAAGCCCTCCTGGGTTCAAGTTGACATGTACCAACCGGGGAGAGACCAATTGAAGAGATAACGGACTACATGGTAAGGTGACACTTGTGCCTAACTTATCTTATTTGTTCTCTGTAGGAACAGGTCTATATGTTATTCTGGTTTACATTTAGAGAATAGTTTAGGATTCGTGTTATAGCATTTAAGTTAGTGTTTGGCTTTTAATTTGTAGGGGGTGCTTCACTAGAGTCACTTGCCAAAGGTGCAATGCAATTTTCTTAAAAATATAGTATCAGAGATATAAGATAGGTTGTATTATCTACTCTGTGTCCTGTCATTTCTGCATAAGCTTATGCGAGTATGACAAACTTTGAGCTTTCAGCTTTGCCTTTTTTGTTGAAATTTTACAGGTTTGGACATTCCAATGAACAGGAAGTTATTTTAGCTAAGAGAAACTCTAGAAGTGTTTGCAATTTGTATTATGCAAGGCACAAAGAACTGGCAATAGCAAGTTAACTTCCATGGACTTGAGTTTTCTAGTGGATCAGAGAAATAATATTATGCAGAGCTCTGTTATTATAAATTTTAAACCATTTTGTTTTGGAAATCCCTATTAGATGGTTCAATCTAACATGAATTTAATTCAAAACACTGAAAATGTTTTCAGTATGCAGCTCCTTGGACTAATGTAAGGTTAGGATGAATTTAAGGTGATCCAAAAGCCAGAGTTTTAATTAGGTGTACTACACTAATGTCACATGCCATGCAACAAGTTTGGTATAATACTATTTTAAATCATCAAAACAAAGTGGATGACAAAATTTCAAGGAAAAATAAGATGTTATAACCCAATTAACTAACAAATGGAATAACTTGGAGCATGTGAGGAATATGGGTCACGTTGTTACTTCTATCTTACACTTATAAAAAGAACAAACCCTTTTTATGACACGCCTATTTTACTATGTGAAAAAGTCTAATATCGTGTTTGGAAGGAAGAAAATAAAATTATAGAAACTAACTTTCTTTTTTAATCTGGTTAATTAGAAAATGAAAAGAAAGGAAAAATGTGTTGGGAGTTTACTGTGTATTAGAAACAAATCAAAGTAGCATGTGATGAATTCTATTGTATGACACCATGTACTCGTTTTTTACCATTCCAAAACGTGCTATGGTTTTTAGTATTGGAATCGAATTTATGTCCCTTTGAAGACGATCAGAGTAAACTTCGAAAATTATTGTGATTAGCTCAGGCATATCTTAATCATACATAAAATTGAAAACATGCTATAAAGAAGATTGCAAGTCGTAAGATTGGTTTTAAAAATAAAATGAATTAGAAAAAGTATCAATGACAATCTTTCAATGATATGATTTGTCGTAGAGCTAGATGCTTTTAAATCCCTATTAAATTAGATGGTTTAAAGTTCTAGATGGTTCAATGCATGCTCTTTTTATTTTGGAAAACTTTGACTGAAACTATGGAATGTATACCTGTTATTATAATATATTAACTTCAAACTAATTGGCAGGAATTTGAGAATCTTGTTTTTGGAGGAAAGCTCACTTGTTCATTTATTGTATACTTTGGTTTATTTATTGTGAATAAAATTATTCCTAGGTGTATAAAGCACATAAAATAGTATGTTTATATTATCATGCAATGTAAATAAGTATATAATAAATAAAATAAAATATTTTATATTATAAAACTTTCATCGTATTGTATAATTGTCACTAAAATATTATTTTTTAAGAAAATTATAATTTTGATAACGGTTATAACTATCGCTAAATATTAAATATTTTAAATTAAAAAAAATTCTTGACAATTATAACCACCGTTAAATATTAAGTAATTTTTGAAAAAAGTATTTTAGAGACGATTTAAACTAATTATAAGAATTTTAATGACGATTACTCCGGTGATTATATTTAATCAAAATTATAATATCTTTGTAGTACTAAATTATTCGTCCGTCATTAAGTGACTAAAATAAAAATAGTAACAGGTAAAACCGCCACTAACGTTAAAATTGATCTTATATACCAATTACCATTCACAATCAAAGCACTGTTATTTCTTAGATAGACTCACTTTGTCTCTTTCCAAATTTAGTAATTTGAGCTCGTCTTGGAATGACTTGTTCAATTTCTCTTCCTCTGACTGTAAGGCTTTATATTTTCTGTCTTATTTTAAAAGGGGCAACCTCAATCAGTTGAGCCTAGGGTTGGCCCAAAAGGGGATCCAAGAACCCTAAACTGCCATAACCCTAACCATTCTACTCACTTTCAGAAAACAACCCCTTTTGTCCTAAGAGCTATAGTCGTCTCTCTCTACTAGGGTTTGGATATTCACCACCTTCGAGCTAGTTCAGTCTCGTTCTCTGAGTCATTTATTTGGTTTGTCCGTAGGATTGTGGTCTCGATCTTTAGGTATTCCTTGCCTTAGTTTCACTATTTATAACTGGTGTGTTGTGGTTGAACTATGAAATGCTTGTATTGTTGTTTATGTGCGAAACTGTGGCTACTGCATGGCCAGGGTTACACTCGAGCTCTCACTCAGGCGGAGAGCTCTTGTTTTGAGCGAGGCACTATCTCACTCAGGCGAGAGACGCTCGCCTAAGCAAGAATACGTGGAAGCCTTTATGTGTTGTTGCAATCTTAGCCCAGGCGAGGAACCTCACCTTTGGGCGAGGGGTGGTCTCGCTCAGGCGAGGGAGGGCTCGCCTAAGCGAGTGTGCGAAAAGCCTCCTAGGGCCTCTGTCACAATCTAGCCTAAGCGAGAGTCTGCAGCTTGAGCGAGGATCGCCTGAGCTAGGGCTTCTAGCTTGAGCGAGATCCGCTGGAGGCCCCACTGTTTTCTTCACTTGGTTGTTATGGATTGTTTGATTGATTGATTTATCAATTTAAAGTATGAAGTTTGTGAAAGGCATGAAATATTTGTAGTTATGAATTGGATTGATGTGTTGGTGTGATCTTGGTATGTAAAATGAAAGAGATGGTTGGTAACTAAAGTGGTATGGTATTAGTATGAGACACAATTCTATATTCATTGTTTGAGAATGATGAGTTGGTATGGATTAACCTGGAACATGAAGGAGGTTGGTTTTAAAGGGTTGGCATGAGACTTATATGCATGATAAGTATTATTAGTTGGTGGAATATGTTTGGTATGTGTCGAGGACGTAATTCCCTGGGTCTCTAGGTGAGACTTTTTGGGTGTGCCTCAGTTGGTCAGGACGTAATTCCATGACCCATGTTAGTGGGAGTTCATGGTGCGCCATCTATATAATTTAGTAAGGATTCAAGGTAAGGTTGCATCTTGACGCTCTAAGAGGTCAATTAGTCTCACATAGAGCGGACTGACTCTTGTGGTGAGAGTAGCAGGAGACTTTAAACTCATTAAGGGCTAACCATGTGTGTGGGGGATTGAGACATTGTAACATTTAGCTTGGGGGTGAGCAGAGGAATCCACCACAAGTGTAAGCATCCGCTGAATCCGACTAGATTATATATATCTGGATGAGTCGAGTCTGAGTCTTAGTGTATTGTTTGCAAGTCATAACATGTATATGTATGATAAATTGTTTTATACTCTAACTTATCCTTTTACTTGTTTGATTGCTTTGTATGTGGTTCTTCTACCTTTGCGATGATCATCAATTTATTGATGTGAGCAGATGCGAGAGGTACTCGAGGTCAACAAGGAAGGGATGATTTCGCTGCATATATAGTCTACCTGGACTGGACTTTATGTTTTATTTGGGCTTTTCTCTAGGGCTATGGCCCACGTACTGCTTTGTCCTTTAGTACTCTCTTGACTATTTTCAAGTTCTTGGATTTCATCTATATCTAGCATCGTGGTGTGCCTTGGTTTCTTCTAGCATTTTTTGGATATTGTAAGGAGTAGCGTTTATACTCTAGGACTCGTCTCTTATTTTTTATCTATGTGGCATTTCATTTAAATTAAAGTTATTATTTAAATGGGGTGTTACATTTATGGTATCAGAGCGGTCATTCCTTAAGTCTATGGACTTGTGTGTCTGCTTAGCTTTCGTGGTGTCTTTCTAGTGTCTTTAGTTAAGTTCTTTGTAAGATCCGAGAAAAAATTAGACTAAAGGAAAACACATGGAAAAATTAATGACTTGATTAAGATTGTTGATTTATTTAATTTAATTAGGTTATTAAATTATGAAATATGAAATAAATATTATTTGAGTGATTTGAGTTATTGTTGTATTTATAATAATTATTTCAGTAATATAAGTTATTGTTTTTTTTATTTTAAATTTTAATATCATATATAATGTTGCGAATAAACGTATATAAATAATTGGTGCGCTTATGGTAAAGAAAATGTATCTAGTTTAGTGGCTAGCACTTTGAGTTGTGTGTGCAGGTACCTGGGTTCGAATCTGGTTGAACTTTGAGTTATGCGTATATCTCTTTCCTTCTTTATATTGTTGTCGGGCCCACAAAGAATTCTTTAGTTTCTCTCTCCTCAATTTATTTACGTGAAGTGAATGTTGCAAATAGACCATTAGGTAAGGGAAGCCAACCTTGCTTTTTTTTTTTATTGTTTTCTTGTTGTTTGTTTTCGTTGGAAGTCTTGATGTGTGGAGTGCAGTTTCGTTCTTATATTGTATATATGCAAATTGTTTCCTTCTTTTATCTTTTATACTTGGTGAATGAGACTTTAAAGGGTATATTAAAAGGTATGGGTGATGTTCATGCTTCTGTTGTTGAAACTGACCCTTGTTTGCGATACGATTATGTAGTCTTTTGTTTACATGAGTTGTGTATGGTTCATGGTGGATGAGTGCACGTGGTGGAGTGTTTTCAGAATGTATGGGCGTTGTGTATGGTTCATGGTGGATGAGTGCAGCGGGTTGACAGTGCGGCAAATAAGGTGCTGCATGAAGTTTTATATTGGGTTGATCATAGTGGGTTTGGCATTGGTTGCATGGTTTTTGTTTTTCCTTTATCGGTTTAATCTATATGCAAATACTTAATATATTTATTGTCCTCCAAGAATTTATTTCAAATACTTCTCAGAAGAAATACAATCATTACATCCATTGAAGACACTATCAAATATAATAATATATACATATATAAACATTGAACTTTTAACATTCTAAGATATTAGTGGTCTTGGATATAAACATTGAACTTTTAACATTCTAAGATATTAGTGGTCTTGGATGTATTTCCTTCTCTCTCTGCATACTTTTCCAACGTATAGCATACAATCATCGTAGGTGAAAATCATTACTCCAAATAGAAGAGTAAGTTAGTGAAAATAAACAAATACTATATATGGATAACATTGTCGTTGAAGAGATAAAAGAAATGCTACTTATTTGTAACAACTTCAATATTGTTAAGAAAGTAGCCAAAAGATTAGTATGAGTAAAGAAAACATAAAGTCATCACCCAATGACCATGAAATTGACACCTCACAAATTATTCCTTATAAAATCTATACAAAAGGGTTAGTCAAATAAAATAAAAATAATTGAAGATAAAGAAATATAAAATAAACAAAAGATTAAATAAAAAATGATAAGAAGAAATAATGTTGCAAAAAGATAAAAAGATATAAAAGTAATGAAAAAGAAAATAGATTGATTCCATTGCTTTTTCAAAATAGGTTCACCATCGATTATCTAAAGATTATTGCTTAATTGATTATTGTCTTAGATTTTCAAGTCAATTAATGTAGAGTCTCAATTAATTTGTTAGCATTTTTATTTTTAACCAAAGTACATTCTCAATTAACAATAACAACTTTTAGATTATCCAAAGTAAATTCAACTAAAGTATGATCTCAATTAAATTTTACTATGGTTAATCATGTCTATTCCTTTCTTTCCACAACAAATAAAAAACTTAGTTAATTAAAGTAAAGTCTCGACTAATTTTAGTTAAAATGATTACCTTTAATCAATGTAAAGTCTCAATTATTAGTAAAAACTTATTTAATCACATGAAAACTTCTAAATTAAATCAAAGTAAAATCTCAGTTGAATTTTAAAACCCTTCAACTCATATGATTAACATGCATATAGATTTAAACACTTCGCTAATTAGCTAGAATAAAAATCATTAATTTTTATATGATTCAGAAACAAAAGACATAGATAAATTAAAACCAACAATAATCAAAAGAATCAATAATGAAATTACAATGCAAACAACGATTAAAGCTTAACACATGGAATGTAGAAATAATTAACATAAAAATACAAAAACAAAAGAAGGGCAAGACGTGATTAGGTCCCCCTCAAAGGGTTCCTAAGCTCTAAACTTCTTATTTTCTACTTTCCCTTAGTCTCTTTATATAAAATTTGATTAGACTTTGGGTTTGACTTTTTTGTTGATCAAATCTCACAAATATCTCTAAAATGATCATAAATATTATTTATCTTTATAGGGTTATGAATATCTAAAAATATTTGGAGAGATATGTCAAGTTTTAAAATTATTTGACAAATATAGTTGGTTGATAGTTTTTGATATAATTAAATAAATTAATTACTTAAAGATATACAATAAATATCACTAACTAACTTTTTTCTAGTTTTCCCATTATGGCATGTTTACTAGACTTCCAATTTCAACTCAAGCATGCCAAGCCCAAATATCTCCACACTCTTCTTCATTTTTCTGGTGTAAGACAAGGAATACAAGATCTGCTAGCTTCTACCGCAATTCACTACCACTGACAACCATCGTCGAAGTTGTCTAAAACTGCATTGTTCTAGTCCTATTTTTTTTCTTTTTTAAGTGTCTGCTTGGTGTGGCTGAGAAAGGAGATGAATCTGTAGTGACACACGTGATGGTATATTTCGACTTTGTCCGGGGAGGTTTTTGGCTTGTTGCAGCAACGTGGTGGTGCATGCTCGTGATGCTTCATGCATGGTTCATCATTGTTATGTCGTGTATATGTGTTGTGGTGGTTGATTCTGCTGTAGGTGCGTGGAGTAGGTTGTGTGCTAAGGGGTGTACGATAGAATTTTTCAGAATTTTTTGATTTTGACCTTATTTTATAGGTTTATATAACTTAAATCAATTTATTTTTACACCTTCAATGAGCTTAACTTAACTTCAACTACATCACGTCTCGACCATCACGCCTCGACCCTTATGGACATACCACAAAAAAATAGACAATAGGGTAAGCTAGTTAAATTATAACCCAATATATCATTTATAATATATCAAATTAGGATGAATTTTAATCCCATCCTTCAACCACAACCCTCATGGCCCACAACACTTCGACATTCGAGTTTACTTCAAAAATTCTAATGTAATCAGCAAAATCCAAAACTCTACACCTATAATACTCACTCATGCCCCCCTAAGAAGCTATAGCTATGAATTTTACATCAGGACACAAATCTCTCTTGAATATGACAAGGGTAAATTATTTATACTTACGAGGTTTGGTCCGATCTTTTTTCAAATTGAAGCCCCAAATTTTAGGAACCTCTTTTAACTCTCACTGCTAGAATCCCTCTCCACACAATTCCTAACATCATATCAATATATTACTCCTTCCCAAGGAGTCACTATGTTCCCTGTTACATGTTTGGCAAGTGTGCCAAGTTGTACAAGTAATAAAGTGGACAAGCCAAAAATATTGTCTCCCACAAGGACTAATGTGGTTTAAATTATGGGTTGTTTACTAATAAATGGTGAGAATAACAAAACATTTTTTGGTTTAAAGGAAAAAGAAATTTAATGTAAAATATAAACAGAATTTGACACAATGGAAAAAAATAACATGATTGAGGAAAATATAAGATCTGGTGAATAGTGATCAAAATTAGTGATTGAAAATTTGGTCACTATTAGTGACACAATCAGTAACCAAAAAATATTTTTATGATTTAGTAACAGAAATAGTGATTGAATTTTTGGTTACAAAAAATTAGTCACCAAGTGAGTCACTGTATTATTTAATTTTTATTATATTATTCTTATTTTGATTTTTTATTTTTTTATTTTTATTTGCAAACCTAATTTTTCCCCTCTCCCCCCTTCGCTACCCAAAATTTCAGAAGTAGTATCTTACACCCTAGTTCCATCATAAACACTCTTTCATAAACACTCTGCGACCCTAACTCTCCATTCTTGTAACTATGAAGGCCAAGCATTCTTACCCGAAATCTTCCAAATTGACGCACACTTTCAGCCCTCAGTCTCTAGATTCAAAAATCAATCTTGCTATTTGAATTTGAAATCTAGAAATCATTGAATCATTGTCTCTCTTTGAGCCCCAAATCCCAAATTAACACACCAATCTAACTTTGTCGCCCAAATGTACAAACCATTTCTTCTCTAGAACCCTATTTTAGCCATAATATCTTTTAGTTGAGCTCTAATGTAGGGATTGCTGCATCACAGTGGATTATCACATTGCTTGGTGTAACATCCTCTCAGGATATTACGAATTTTAATAAAAAATAGAGAAAAAAAATAAATACGCTGCATTTAATAAAACCTTATTTCCCAAAAGCACGGGAAATTTGAAACATTTTATTACCTCCAATTAAAAATTCGAAATCAATAGTTTATAAACTTGAAATAACATAAAAGCCTCTAATAAGAGTTTACAAATTATTTCAAATCGAAAAAATACAAAATATATAAAACTCCCAAGCCATCCCCGCTCCGAAGCTAAGCCTCACTAGAACCACCTACAACAACATCATCTGCTCACGTGTACCGCGTACACGATCAAATGCCAAACACAAGCAGATAGGGTGAGCTTAACAGATTAAACATATAAAACACATATACATATATTAATCACCTATCTATGTATATATATATACCACCCAATCACATCATAGAAATTTCCTCCTTTAATTCCATCTCACATGGCCACAACCATGATATTCGCGTTCTACATGTCCTAGTGAGTACTTCAAGATGACCTGCTGTCATACCTATCAGCCACAACAGATAGAGCACGTGCGGGAAACCATTGCTACGAATCATACACCGTAACGCCAAGTGGAGTTCCTAAATACAAACATAGTTCGCAACGTCCCAAGACTACCAAACTCGTCAATTAAATACTGAGGAGGGCAATCTATCTGGGCCACAACCAACACACTCACACCGGCAACACTCGTCAACCCGAGCTCAACTCCAGGGTTCCTCGTGTTCATCCGCCATCCCGAGCTCAACTCAAGGAATGCCACGTGCTTAACCCCTATCTCGAGCTCAACTCAAGGGATACGTTCTCAGGTCAACTCAAGGAACACTAACAATCCCACCTTTGAAGCAACACCAAAAGTCTTGTAGATCACGCATCCAGACATCCAACAACCCAAAGTTGCAACAATAAAATCGCCTAGTGGGGGACACGTACCGCTAGGTGCTGCCACTTCCAGACCGCCTGGCAAGTGACGTGTATTATCAGGCGCATAGCACCTCAGATTTCTTCTTTCCATAGATACCGCCTAGCGAATCGCCCCTACCACCAAACGCACACACTCTAGGAGTCCACTGGTCGTACCGATGTCGCCTAGTGGGACCACTCTTACCGCCAAGCGTGACTCACACTAAACCCCCCATGTTTCATGGTTATCGCCTGACAGTCCAACATCAGTGCCAGGCGCCACACCAGTAATACACTTTTACTGGTTTTGCGACTTTTAGTCAAGTTCCCCACTTTAGTCTTGCGTTATCATGCATCTAGATGGTTGAAACCTCTTAAACCAATATCAAGTACAACTTACAAGATAGGATGTACTTCAATTCCCTTTTTAAATCACCAACCTAGTTTATCAAATTAGACTTGCTTAGGTTCAACGGTTCTAGTGATCAACATGTCACTGTAATCTCCTACCTCTTATGCTTTGTTATTTCCCCAAATCAACTGCTCAATTATCCATCAATTTACATATGCCTTAATAACTGCACCTAACCATATTTATACTCTTCTTACAAATTGGCAATTCCAACTATCCTCACATTCTCACTTAGCTCTAGTCACACCCTTAGAACAACCATTACCATCGTGATTTAAACAACTGATTTCTTACTCACACTACAATTTTCACTCTACTGTAATGACATTTTCTTCCCCATCCCAATATTAGAATTCACATCTCACTCATATCTATCATCATTCATTCTTCCATCACATTACTAATTCTACTGCACAAGTACCATGAACATACTTCCCTCTCCCAAGTACCATCAACAACGCTCGCAACCACGTGAAGATTCAACTTTCTACGCTGGCGTCTGACGGCAAGCCCAGTGCCGTTAGGCGGTGCAAGCAATTCTGGGCAAATTCCCAGGATTTCCAGCAACTACAAGAGCCTTCTCTCATTCTTCAGTACTTCTTTCTGCATTCCTTAATTGTTTCACACTCGAACCAAATAACCATGACACAATATTCAAATTTTAACTATCTTTAGCTACAATTCGAGTGCAACCAACCACCCTTAATATTGATTTATCAAAAACTCTCAAATTCCAACCCTAAAATCATGTTGGCATTGTTCCATTACTTTTTGCTATCAATATGAGGTATTTCGACACAATTTAACATCAAATCGTCCCTTAACAATTAAAACTAACTTTCCCTTCGCTTAGAATCATCCTAGAAACCCCCAAACACCAAAATCAAGTCAAAATTGACTCGAGTCGTCTAGCGGGTGATCATCACTGCCAGACAATTCAATCAGAACCTAGAAAACTAGGTAAGCAACTTGCGTCGCCTGGTGGCTAGGAATGTGCCGCTAGGCGGTTCCTCCCTCAAGAACCTATAACAAGCGAAAAACACATGTGCCGCCTGGCGACTATGAACAGCCCGCCAGGCAGTTTCTGGAAAATTTCCAGAACCTCAAAAAATGCAAACAAAATGATGGACATGCATGCAATTCATACCAATCATTAAACAGTTCATGCTCATACGTAAAAAATAACGTGTAAGCTCCCCTAACATGGATTCCTTAGCTTAAACTTTGGCATTTGAAGATTCTTCCTAACTAATATAATTTGATAATTATGTCATCATTCAACATGCTCAATCATATTATTAAAACAGTAATAATTAAATAACACACAAAGAACATACATAGGACTTGAACCCAAGTTTTCTCACACAATGAAGTACTCTCAACCACTTGAGCTAGTACTATTCCACATCACCTTCATCAATATTTAATGCCATAAAGGCTCCCTCTACTCGCATTTATTAATTAATTATTTATTTAATTAATTAAATTTCACGGGTCTTACATTCCCCCACCTTAAAAGTTTTTGTCCTCGAAAAAGTGAACTTACCAGGGAATAGGTGAGGATAAGATTTCCTCATGAGATCCTCCATCTCCCACGTCATCTCTTAGGTTGCCTCTGAGCTGTTTGACTTGAGAATCCAAGATTCTCACTGGTCCAACTCCGATTATTAGATCCTCGCGCACTTAGACCTCATTCTGCTCCAGTACATGTGTAGGATCCGCAATGTAAGACCCGAGGGATTTAAATAATTATTTAATAAATGCGGGTAGTAGAAGCCATTAAGGCATTTAATGCGGAATGTTATGACATGGAAAAGTACTAGTTCAAATGGTTGAGAGTACTTTATTGTGTGAGAGGACTTGGGTTCAAGTCCTGTGTATGCCAATTACGTGTCATTTAATCTATTATTATTATTATTATTTTAATAAGATGATATGGTCATGGAGAGTGATGTTAGAATCGTAAGATTTAATGAATTCTCATGAAACATGACTTGGTTGAATTGGTTGTGCAATTGCTTTGTGATTGAATGATTATGGGTTCAAAGCTTGGTGAACCTAAACTCATTCTCTTTTGCTAATTTTAGTTTTAGCATGAATGTGAAGGGGCAAGGGAAACCCTAGCTAAAGGAGTAGCCAAGGGTGCTGGAAAATCAAATAAAATAGCCAATTGAATGACAATTGAAACTAAGTTTTAAGGCCATTTCGTTTTTCCTAATAAACCATTATTAAGGTACCATTAAAGGGGAGAATTAAGGGATAAGTAGAGCACTCTTGAGTTTGTCATTTTAAGAATAGTGAGGGGGGCTTTTTACAGAGGAAGAACGTGAGGTTGAGGGTGGAAAATGTACTGGTTTGGAGGAGAGTCAAAGGGAGTCCATTGGTAATCCAAGAAAATTCTCAAGTCCAATCTTAAGCAAGGGAAATCCAGGTTAGAGGAGTTTAATTCAGTGTGTTGTATGCCATCTATATAATTTCATGCTATTCTGGATGATTGGGCTGTGTTTTTTTTGGAGTTTTGTTGAATTTTGTCGCGTTTTTGGAAAATTCCAAAAACCGCCTAGCGACATTGAAGGCCTGCCAGGCTACTCATGCCTTTAGAACCCATTTTCTGGGTTTTCTTCTATGCACCGCCTAGCAGCTAGGTGCTGTCCGCCAGGCGGCACAAACTGGCCTGCCCAGTTCTCTCGGGTTTTTGGTATTTCAATGTTGTGGGGACGTTTGGAGTGATTCTTATGATATAAGAATATTTGGTATGTTGTATTGTTATCTGGAAATGCTTAATTGGTGGATTTAGGGTTCATGTGGGGATTGGGAATGAAAAGCAGAAATGATCTTTGTGATCGGTGCAATGTTTGTGTGGAATTGACGTCAACATGATTAGATTATGAAACCTGGATGTTGTGTGCACGTGAAAGCCTTTCAGTCTGAAGATGTTGTCACAGCAGCACCTACTAAGCTCCTTCTCCTATGTCATACGGTATGCCCCTTGACTCTGGTCTAGCTAAAAATGACATGAGGAATCCTACAGTGGACAATAGAAGGAAGAGAAAGTGATTGTTCTTTCTTTTCTAGTTTTGAAATCCTTGCTTAGGTCTTCAATAAACAATCTAATATATGATGTAGCTTGATTCACCCCTGGCCCTTAATTGTATCATATATTATGTAGCTTGATGCTTGTGGTTGGCATGTATAGACTATTATTAGATTCCCTTAGTGAAAGAAAGAAACTACAAAAGAAAAGAGGTTGTGAATTATGTAGGAAAAATAACAGAGTAGTATGACTTATCCGAACTATTTCTTCCAAAAGATTATTATATCTTCTATTAGCAGTAATGCTTATCCGAACTGTTTCTTCCAAAAGGTTTAAGTACTTACATTTGGAAAGTAGTAGCATCTCCTGTACATGATACTATGACTTTGCAGAGATTGTCTATTTTAATAAGACAGTGAACCTAAGGTTATAAATGAGTTGGTGATTGCTGTAATTTCAGGCAAACAGAAAAATATCTTGGCCCCCAAACTTTAAATGAAAAAGTAGAATAACAATCAACATGAGTATGGGATGCAAATATGGTTAATACAATTTATTTAGTTTGATTTACATTAAGCTTCAACCAGGATACTTCATCAAGTATGGTCTTTTTCACTTCATCAGTGATATCACTTTTTTGGTCACTGATTCTTTGACTTCTTTTAGTTTTGTTTAGGCTAATCTTTTGTAGATTTGATGATATTCCTTCTTAGGAAAAATCCTCTATTATATTAGGAGTATCATAGGTAATCTACTTTACATATGATAAGTTAACATCATCATATCATCATTATATCAATTAGTGTTTATTCCAAACTTTAAAATGATATTAGTAGAGAAGTAGAATTTAAGTATCTCACAAAACTATTTAGAGAAAATAGTTTTCATGGAGTTGGTTTCTATAAATGAATTATAAGCTTAAATCCAAATTTTCAAAATCATTTGTCAGACTTATATGGAATTTAAAAGCGAATATAAAAGTGTCACAAAATCAATACCCATTTTTGGTTAGGCTTTAAACTTGGCCTATTTACGGAAGAATCTGGAGTGATGTGTTTTTAGTTAAACTATACAGGGTTTTATGGACTGAGATGAGTTATAAAAGCAGGATATATTTGCAGAGATGAGTCGCCACACACAGGAATTTTGAAAACCACTACGCTGTTTTTTTCTTGCACAAATGCATATGTTATTGGCTGGTTTTGTTGGATTACATGCATGGCATGCTCTGTATCTATCTTTTCTACACATGTCTGTCCACCAGCTTCACCAATTTATTAGATGTTGATTGCTTCAATGTTCACCACATACTAATACCCTCCTTCCTACAACATTTTTATTTTATTTTTAGAGTTGAATACAATTTCTACTTTTATTTTACATATGTAATAATTTTTCTAAATAATTTGTTATCATCATTATATCAACACACATCAAGAAGTAAATTATGTCAATGTGATTTTAAAAAGTAAAGGCACAGGGATCCCATTATAGTACTTTTTTTATGTCATTTTATTTGATTGCATTTTTCACTTTATTTTCTAGTCAATCAAATATATATAAACCAAGAAAAACTCACTAGATTAGAGACATTAGTACATTAGAAAAATAATCATGTTCGACGAAGGTATCAGATGATTTGCTTATTAAAGTGAATGAAATTTGAAAATTAAAATTATAATATTATAAGATTTTAAATTTGAAAACATTTTGTTTCCTTTGAATTGTTGATCCAGCTGCTTTTTACTTAATTTGGGGAACTAGTACAAAAACAGAAACTAAGCTTTGATTTTATTTATGTTTAAGGTTCAAAAGGTGAATGAGAAGGGTTGCTTTTTGGTGAAAGAATTGGACCCCTAAGTTAAAAAAAAGTGTGGCCGGTCATTGGAAAAAAGAGATAACGCTAAATTGTGGTTTGCTTTGGAATATATATATATATATATATATATATA
>Ga0214544_1004874_pt1 | contig 26536 bp, 8 predicted proteins | sample CNSS3metaG_FD_160074 | JGI IMG/M metagenome (GOLD analysis project Ga0214544, IMG submission 160074) | Root nodule microbial communities from cowpea collected in UCLA plant growth center, Los Angeles, California, USA - CNSS3 | ecosystem: Host-associated > Plants > Roots > Nodule | place: USA... | reverse complement strand
AGAAGAGAAAGAGGAGGTGAATGAAGAAGAAGAGGAGGAGGAAGGGGTGGGAAGGAGGAGGAGAAGGAAAGATCATTTAAGTAATGTGAAATTTTGGTTGAAGGTGGTAGATACATCTTAGGCCTTCTCCTAGCCTTGAATCTTCCATTTGGGCTAAACCTTGAATAAAAGGGATGCTCAAAGGACAGTTGTTGTTGATGCTCACTAGCCACTTTCATGGTAGCCCTGTGGTATTTCAAGGCATTGACAATCTCCTTCCTTGCGTCTGCCATATTCATTAGCCTTTCTTCAGGAGGCCTATTAGTAAGCCTTCTTCTAACTTGTTTCCTTATATGTTGTTGTCCATGTTGTCCTAAATTTTGATTTGCAAAGACATGGCCATGAGCATCAACATCAACACAAGTTGGAGCTTTGGTGTTCATGGTGGTTTGTGTGTGTTTTGAGTTGTCCATTTCTTTCAATTGGCTATAAGCAAAAGAGAGTTGAGAAGGAGGAGGTGGAGGAAGTGAAGGAGGATGAGGAAGAGGATCCTGTTGAATTTCCATTAACCTTTTCTGCTTTATCCACCTCTTACTTCAATGGTGTTTTGTATGGACTTGGGTGAGAATATAATTCAGAAGGGAAAGATAGGTTGGTGGAATCATGGGTTTTCTTTCTCCAATAATAGATAGTTAGTGCATGATATATAAGCTAATAGTGAAGTAAAAAAAAAGTCTTGAATCTCCTTCAACTCCTCAAATATTACAATAAAGTGTTGGGACAACGTAGAACTTTTATGTTATTTTTGGACTTTTCCTTGTTTTGGCAAACAAAATTTTTATTGATATTTTTGTACCAATAATTTAAAAAAAATGTACTATTTGAACAACACCTGAGGTCAAATTTAGAAAATTTTGAAGTATATTTTTCAATAGTTTAGCTTCTGATCAGGAATCAAAATTTCCAAGATAACATATTTTACACAAATTCAATACAACTAAATCATCTGAAAAATACACAAAAAAAATTAAAGAAAACTAAAAATTTTCATCATTTACTTTATAATTCCTAAGTTTCGCTTTCTTATTTTAATATAAAGATATTCAGTTCTTCAATATTTTGAAAATAGTGATCTTATTTTAATTGTTTCAATTAAAATGTTCATTGTTACCTTCTTTTTAATAGATAAACAAACAGTTTTTTTAAATACAGACACAAAAAACGTTTTATTCTTTACTATATATAAATTCTTTAAAATGGAGACCAAAATTATGAATTGAAACATATAGAAAATATCAAAATTATGCTGTAGCCTACATTGAAAAATAGAAAAACAACTGCTGCTTATAATCGTATACATAGATGCATGCACACAAGGGAAAAACCAGAACTATTGCATATTTCTCTTTCCTATAAAAATACTAAGGAATTATTAGGCTTTAAATAATACCAATATAAAAATAAATCGGTGTTTATAAATTGAATAACATTATTTTTAACTATAGAAAATAATTGTATTGAAAATTAAACAAAACTGATTAATACAAAAGTTTCCAGAATCTTTTTAAACACTGATGCGAAGTTTAAGAACTCACTAATCTTGCATAAAAAAAAAACAAAAGATTGTGAATTGTTTTTCAGTCAAAGCCTGAATACTCAAAATTGTGAGCAACAGAAATTAGTATTTTGTTAGTTTAACTGAGAAGAAGGCAATAATACAATAGTATTTGGCTACAATGGTAAAAACACTGCAAATAATGAGTTATTAGGTTTAATAGGTTAAATTTCAGAAGTGCCCATAATTGAACTCCAACCTATAAAGTATTACAAAAAATTAAAATTCAATAAAAATGCTTCTGTTTGATTCTCTTTTGTTCTTTAGATCAAAATTAATTGCTTTGATTCTTTATTTAAAAAATAAAACACCTTCAACTAAACCAAATTTATACGAAATTTACTTAATTTATCTTACAAGCTTGTAAATGTTCCACTCCTTTCTACTATAAACATTTCAGGTTAATATAGTAATAATGTTTAATTAAGATTTTTAGGCAATTTTTTTTTTTTGTAAATTATTATATGTAATAAAAGAAGTAAACAAAGTTAAACTTATGAAGAAAAAAAAAACTAATTAAATGAATTTAAAGAAAAATATCAAAATTAGTTGTTTTTAATGTATCATTCTTGTTATCTAATCTTATAGATATAAAATGTTATATATTATTTTTTTCTTTCATCACTTGAGTTTAGTATTACTCAAAGCCACAACTTAGTAATAACTTAATTATAGTTGAAGTCTTTGAATTAGAATATAACCCAAAATCCTAAACTAAAAACTAAATTACATTTAGCTCAAATAAATTACATTTTAATTGTAGATTGAAATATTGATGAATGATTGATTACATTTGAAAACTTTATAACTTTAGAAATCCTACACACCCAAAAGAGAGAAAAAAAAAATCTCTTTCCTAATATATTTCGGTTAAGCATGGACCACTGAGATAAAAATTACAGACTTTTACGAAGACAAATAAAGATAGAGTCACTACCATCTGTCAAAAGATTGCCATGGCTCGCTCGGTGCTAGCATGCATTTGCATACACAAAAACTAGAAAGATGAGCTCGAAATAACTCAATAATAAAGAAGACTCATAAGAACAATTAATAGAATGAAACCAAATGAGTGTGAATGATGATCATCGTGTATTTAATTTCCATTTTGGAATTTTGCAACCTTCTTATTTTGATCCACCTTATTGGCATTGTTTGGGTCATTTGGTTTTTGCTTAAAATTCAAATCACACACTACACTACATTCAATTAAGTGCTACAAACTATTGATGTAGTAGTGCAGTAGAAGAGTAAAAGAGAAAAAGAAAGGTATATTATAATTGCATGCATTCATGAATGTTTAGACAAGAGGTAAGAGAAGATTTTAAGATGAAAAGTTGTCAAGTGATGGAGGTATGTGAGTGTTGCATATATGAATTTTTTGAGAAACATTTTTGCAGTGATGCCCACTTTCTTTTACTTGCCTCTATGGAAGGTAGCAGAACAAGATTGGGACCTTTTTGAGGTGGGAAAAGTTGGTAATTTAAGATGAAAAGTTGGTAGTGATAATGACAGATTAAAACAATTAAATAAAATTGATCCCCTCAGTCTTATATTGAATATTAATTAAAACAATTATAAAGAATATTAATTAACACTGTCTAAATAATGTCAATATTAAAAAAATCAATATTAGTGGCAAGATATTCCAATTGCAGACAAGTCTACTACTGTGCCTACTACCTTAGAGTTCTGCCTGCACACTCTTAAAAGCAAAATTTTCGAAACAGTGACTGCATCAACCATAATTATCAATATAACTTTCCACAATTCCAATTATATTTTATTCTTTATTCATTATAACTTTAAAATTTCTAATTTCGTAGCTAATTTATTTTTAACTACAGTATATAATGGGTGAATTCAAAGTATTTATTTCAATTATGGTTTAGTAGTACACACCAAAAGTTAATGGATGTGTCAAATGTAGCATTGATCCCTGGATTCTACACAAGCCTTCTTAAAAATGAGTTAGACTCATGATTAAAGTGGGTTTAACCAATTGAAATTAAAATCATGTTTCAGCAAAAAAAAAAATCATAAATATATAATATTTTAAAGTTTCATTTTTTTTTTAAATATAATTTATTTATTAATATTTTTTTCTTGTGAGTTTATTAAAAAATTATCTTAAAATTTTAAAATATTATTTTTACTTTAGTTAAGAAGTGAACTTTAAACTTAATTCAACCTTACAAAATTAGAAATATTTCTAGAATAGACTTTTTAAACAATAACTTAAATATTATGATAGGAAATAAACTTTAAACTTAATTAAATTCTACGAAATCGATATATAAGATGAAGTTTAAATCCATTATATACTAAAAAATTGTCGTATCTACTGTACTTCCAACAAATTTTATTTATGCTTTAAAATTTATGTGATTTGTATGATCATGTTGTTGTGTCTGTTTTTTATAAACTATTGCATACAAAATTTACATCATAGTATTCATTTTTTTAATCATAAACATAACTTACACAGTCGTCAAAGAATATATCTTAAGGTATAAATTTGATTTCTATCAATTTTGACGATTATAATACCGATTAATTTTAAGACAACTTACTAATAAATAAACTACAATAATTTTCTATTTCAATTAATATTATTTTAATTTTTTTCAATTTATTTGAATATGTGTATCCAAAATAATGTATCTTTTTAGTGAAACTTTAATGTTTGTGGCATAAAATGCAATCTTAATATTATTTTTTTTGGTAAACACCTTACCCTTCTATCAAAGTTTGAAAGGGTGGAAAAGAAATTTGCACTTGAGAAATTCTCTTTAAATTTTCATTCATGAAAAAAAAAATAGTTGTTTTTATTGCTGTAAATGTTAAAAAGAGTTTATATCGATTAACTGTTTATCTTTGAAATCTATTAATACTGTGAACACCATAAAAAGAATACTGGCCCATTAGTTAACCTTCACATAAAACTTTTCTAGACATTTTAGTTATATGGGCACTTTTTATGTGGGCTTTTTTATAGTATATATTGCTTTTGTCCTGGTCCAAGTGTAGCAGGACTATGTTTGGACAATCTTCTCCATTAAATAAGAAAAAAAATTAATTATTCTGTAAACTAAAATTAACTTATCCAATTAAAATTAACAAATTATGTATTTAAGCAAATGATTCACTATTTGAATTTATATACACTTCATAGGTTCAAAATTCCAAAACATGCACCATAATGATGCTTATAGCAAAAAATATATTATTATATCTGAACCAGTCATTAATAGTTCTGGCAAGGATCTTGGTATCATTCAAAGAAAGATATGCAAGCCCTTGAGCAACAGCATCTGCAGGAGTATACAATTTACTCACTTCCAATCTCACTTCCTGATCTCCCAATCAAAAATCAAATTTTAAATAAATTATCAATTAAATTTAAGATTAATTTACGGTATATAAATTTTTGAGAAAAAAAGTCCGAAATATCCTTAATTGAAAAATCTGCTATTCCTGAAATGATTTTAGAAAGGTTAAACTATATTCCATATAATGCAATTTGCATGTGAACTAAGTCACTTCTCTGCATGATAATTCAAGAAAGTTTGGGATATTTTTTAAAGAAAAGGTAAGATATTTGTGATTAAAGTTTATAAATATGTATAAAGTGCAATGCTTTAGGTAAATGATAAATTTAAAATAACTTAATCTCTTAATTTTCTTTTACCATCTTCAACCTTCAACTAGAAAATATTAAGTTTTTTAATTTCTTTTTGAACTAAAATGATTAATAAAGTGAAGGAGAAACATTTTTTAATGCACGAGCAAGAAACAATGAAGCTACTCAAGTACTAGCTTGAACTAACCATACTTTTTTTCTTCCTTTAATTTAAAAATTCTACAAAATGGTCTATATTTATTAATAATAATGATAATAATAAATTATCACAATAATTTATGTAATCTAATGACTAAAATATGAGTTATTCTATAAAATTACTAAATTATTACACCAAGATAAGCTATTATATCTTACATTTAATTTCATAGATAGATGTTACTTTTTTCCAGAAAGGCAAACTGAGGGACCAAAATTTTGTTTAACCGTTTTAATATGTCACTACCAACTTTCCTCGCCTCAAAAGTTCCCAATCTTACTCAGAACATGGTTAGGAAAGTGGAGATGAAAAAATGTTTCTGGACAAAATTCATATATGCAACACTCACATACCTCCATCACTTAACACCTTTTTCATTTTAAAAGAACCTTCTCTTACCTCTTATCTGAACATTCAGACAATTATAATATACTTTTTTTTTTTATCTTTTACTCTTAGTACATCAACATAGTTAAATGGTTATATATACATGCATGAAAATGAGATTTAATTGTTTGTAACAAATAATTGAAGGCAGCGTGTGACTTTGAAAAAACCAAATTACCTTTGGCACAACCAGGTGGACCAAATAAGAAGATAGCAAAATTTCAAGATAGGAATTTCATACATGATGCTCAGGCCTACAGTATTCAGAGTCGTTTGGTTCTATCCTATTAATTATTGAGATTGATTGGTCTTCTTTAAAATTGAGTTATTTCAAGCTCATTTTCCTAGTTTTTTTAGACCAATGCATGCGACACCACCGGCTGCCATGGTTGTCAACTTTTGACAGATGACAGTGACTCTATCTTCTCCCGTCTTCATAAAAAATTAGAGCAAAACTTGTGATTTTGATGTTTTTATATAAAGTTGTGAAGTTTTCAAATCAAATTAATATAGATCAATATTTCGATCTACATTTAAGAATGAATTTTTCCTAAGATAAATTTAACTTAGTTTTCGGTTAGGATTTTGGGTGAAATTGGATTTATCTTTGTTATTCCGGTGCTTAATCCAATTCAACCATCTCAATTATTATTAAGTTATTAAGTTTGATTAATAAACAAAAGAAAGAATAATTTTGACATATTTTATTAAATTGATCTTTTTTAAATATAAAGAATAATTTTGATATATTTCATTAAATTGATTTTTTATAAATATAAAGACAACATCTTGCAATAGAATGAATTAATATGCATATGATAGAGGGAAAAGGGTGAGGGATATGCCTCTTCTGATCCTACTCATTAACATAATAACTTAAAAAATCAACCTCTCACACATTTTAGCAATGCATTTTTTGTTGTTGTCCATCTCAGAGACTTAGCAATATTTTTCTTTGTGTGATGATTGTCCACAAACCAGTTTAATGACGGTGTCCTAGATGGTTTGATATGACTTATTTTGATCCTTATTACCTTTCATTGCTCACAAAACATTTTCATTTCAAAAGCAAAGAAACTTATTATAAAGAACTTATCAAAGTAAAGTTGTATCTTGGACTGAATCTAGGGGTCTCAATGTTGTAAGCTTGTCTTAACGAGCATTAATTTTTCCATATAGAAAATTCAAGTTCATCATCAAAGATCTCTTGAAATGGATCATCTCCATTGTTGACTTCGGCTGCATTATTTTCCATTTGTTGCAAGCAATCGTGCCACCAAACTGAAGTGATCAGATTCGTGGTGTCATCCCATTCCATCTGATGTTGTTGTCCCAATGCTCTTATCTCTTCTATTCCCTCTTCATCCATGGCTGCATGCATGCTTCCACTAGCTTGGTTTGCAGTATTGGATTCAATGCTATTCATCAATCTGGAAACTACTTCTCCTTGTGACTGTGATATTCCAATCGAAGGAACGTCTTGATCAGTCAAAAATGGAGGGGAAGTCAATGTTGGAGTTAAGTAAGAGTACAATGATGAGTCATTGTTGCTAGGCAAAAGGGTGGGCTCTAAAGTTTTGGTGTTGTTGTTAAGCATAGGGGTACCATCTAAAATGTTGTTGTTACTAACCACAGGGGTAGTATCTAAAATGTTGTTATTAACCATAGGAGTAGACTGTAAAATATTGTTATTAAACACTAGTGTAGCATCTAAAATGTTATTATCAAGCAAAAAGGTAAGATTTGAAGTGTTGTTATAATCAAGCAAAAGGGTAGGATCTAAAGTATTGTTGTTATCAAGTAAAAGGGTGGGATTTGATGTGCTGTTATCAATCAAAAGGGTAGGATCTAAAATTTTGTTATCAAGAAAAAGGGGAGGATCAAAGGTGTTGTTATTAAGCAAAGGGGTGGGTTCTGAACTATTGAAACTGGGTAGATTGAGGTTGAATCCTAATGTCTGACTTGAAAGTGTGAAATTGGGAGGTTCTAGCTTAGGGAGTGGAAGAGAAAAAGGGGAATTAATTGTGTGGGGGTAAAAAGTTGGGGGTGGAGGGGGAGGATGAGGAAGAGAAAGAGGAGGTGGATGAAGAATAAGCGGAGGAGGAAGGGGTGGGAAGGATGAGGAGAAGGAAAAATCGTTTAAGTAATGTGAAATTTTTGTTGAGGGTGGTAGATACATCTTAGGCCTTCTCCTAGCCTTGAATATTCCATCTGGGTTAAACCTTGAATAAAAGGGAGGCTCAAAGGATAGTTGTTGTTGATGATGCTCACTAGCGACTTTCATGGTAGCCCTGTGGTATTTCAAGGCATTGACAACCTCCTTCCTTGCGTCTGCCATATTCATTATCCTTTCTTCAGGAGGCCTATTAGTAAGCCTTCTTCTAACTTGTTTCCTCAGATGTTGTTGTCCATGGTTTCCTAAATTTTGATTTGCAAAGACATGGTCATGAGCATCAACATCAGCACAAGTTGGAGCTTTGGTGTTCATGGTGGTTTGTGTTTGTTTTGAGTTGTCCATTTTTTTTCAATTGACTATAACAAAAGAAATTTGAGAAGGAAGAGGTGGAGGAAGTGAAAGAGGAGGAGGAGAGGGTCATGTTGAATTTCCATTTACCTTTTTTGCTTTGTTGCTTTATAAACTTTCTACCTCTTACTTCAATGGTGTTTTGTATGAACTTGGGTGTGAATAGAATTCAAAAAGGAAGAGTAGGTTGGTGGAATCATGGGTTTTCTTTCTCCAATAATAGATAGTTAGTACATGACATATAAGCTGATAGTGAAGCAAAAAGAAAAGTCCTGAATCTCCTTCAACTCCTCAAATACTGCTATAAAGTGTTGGGACAACATAGAGCTTTTATGTTATTTTTGGACTTTTCCTTATTTTAGCAAACTACGTTTTTATTAATATTTTTGTTCCTATAATTCTAAAAAATGTACTATTTCAACAACATTTGAGAGATGAGTTAAAAGTGTATTTTCCGATAAATCAGCTCTTGATCCCTACAAAATTTTCGAGATAACATATTCTATACAAATTCAATACAACTAAATCATCTAAAAAATACACAAGAAAACAAATTAGAGAAAGCTAAAATAATTTTTTATCATTTACTTTATAATTCCTAACTTCCGTTTTCCTTTTTTGATATAAAGATATTAGGTGCTTCAATATTTTAAAAATAGTGATCTTATTTTAATTGTTTCAATTAAAATATTCATTGTTACCTTCTTTTAATAGATAAACAAATAATTTTTTTAAAGACAGACACAAAAAACGTTTTATTCATGACTAAATGTATATACTATAAAATAGAGACCAAAATTATGAATCGAAACAAATAAAAATATCAAAATTATGCTGTAGCCTATATTGGAAAATAGAAAAACAACTACTACTTGTAATAGTATACATATGCATGCACACATGCAGAAGGGAAAAAACAGAACTATTACATACTTCTCTTTTATGGCCTGACCTTGAATGACAGTATTTATGGTGATATGAGTTGACTTTTTGATTATTTAATATTGACATTATTTAGACAGGGTTAATTAATATTCATTATAATTGTTTTAATTAATATTCAATATAAGATTGAGAACACTTTAGGGACCTATTTTGTTTAATTATTTTAATCTGTCATTATCACTACCAACTTTTTTCACCTCAAAAGGTCCCAATCTTGTTCAGAATATTGCTACCTTTCCTAGAGACAAAAAGAGGAAGTGGGCATCACTGCAAAAATGTTTCTCAAAAAATTCATATATGCAACACTCACATACCTCCATCACTTAACAACTCTTCATCTTAAAACCTTCTCTTACCTCTTGGCTCGACATTCATGAAATGCATGCAATTATAATATACCTTTATTTTTCGTTTTTACTCTTTCACTCCGTCAACATAGATAGATGTGATAAATGTGTGTTTACACATTGTTAGTACACACATGCATGAAAATGAGTGTTAATTGTTTGTAGATTAATTAAAAGCAGTGTGTGATTCGAACTTTAAGGAAAAACCAAAGGACCCGAACAATTGCAGAATAGGTGGACCAAATAAGAAGAATGCAAAATTTCAAAGTGGGAAATAAATACCTCATCACTCAAACTCATTTGGTTCTATTCTATTAATTGTTGAGACATAAGAGTCTTCTTTAGGATTGAGTTATTTTGAACTCATTTCACTATGTTCTTTTTATGCAAATGCGTGCTAGTACCTGCTGCGATGCATGCCAACCTTTTGACAGATGGTGGTGATTCTATCTTCTTATGTTGTGCTGTTATAAGAAGAAAATATGTGATTTTATCTTTGGTGCATGCTTAACCGATATCTTAGGTGAGAGTTTCTTTTCTCTTTTTGAGTGTTTGGTGTTTGGAGTTTGGATTTCTCAAGTTATAAAGTTTTCAAATGTAATTAATCATTCATCAATATATTTTAATCTACAGTTAAGTTAAGAATGTAATTTATGTGAGCTAAATTTAATTTAGTTTTTAGTTTTGGGTTTTGGGTTATATTCCAATTCAAAAAAGACTTCAATTATAATTAAGTTATTACTAAGGTGTGGGTTTGAGTAATAGTAAACTCAACTGATGAAAGACAGAATAATATATAACACTTTATATCTAAAAGATTAGATAACAAGAATGATATATTAAAAAAAACTAATTTTGATATATTTCATTAAATTCATTTAATTAGTTTTTTTTCATAATTTTAACTTTGTTGATTTTTTAATAGATACAGCAATTTACAAAAAAGAATTGCCGAAATATCTTAATTAAACATTATTAATATATTAACCTAAATATTTACTAGAAAGGAGTGGAACATTTACAAGCTTGTAAGATAAATTAAGTAGATTTCGTATAAATTTGGTTTAGTTTAGGGTGTTTTATTTTTTAAATAAACAATCAAACCAATCAATTTTGATCTAAACAATAAAAAAAATTCAAACAGAAGCATTTTTTTTTTTGTATTTTAATTTCTTGTAATACTTTATAGGTTGGTGTGGTTCAATTATGGACACTTATGAAATTTAACCTATTAAACCTAATTATAACTCGTTATTTGCAGTGTATTTACCATTGTAGCCAAATACTATTATATTATTGCCTTCTTCTCAGTTAAACTAACGAAATACTAATTTCTGCTACTTACAATTTTGACTATTCAAGCCTTGACCGGAAAACAGTCTACAATCTTATTTGTTTTTATGCAAAATTAGTAAGTTCTTAAACTTTTAATCATTGTTTACAAATATTCCGGTTAATTTTTGAAAGAAAATTTTTAAATAATAATCAATTTTAATAATAAAAAATTGTTAATTTTATAATAATTAATTTATATATTAATTTATAAAATAAAAAATATTAATTATTAAAATAGTTATTGTTACAGATAAAAGTTATAATTAATTATTAAATTAGTTACTAATTAATTAGAGATTAATTTAAAAATTAATATTTTTTATAATAACTAATATTTAATGACCAATTTATAAATTAATTATTTTAGTAGTCAAAATCTTAAAAATTAATATTTAATAATCAATTTATAAATTAATTCTTTTCTTTCAATAACTCAACTAAATTTTAAAAATTAACAATAATTTTTTATTTTATAAATCAATATTTAAATTGGTTATTATAATAACTAAAAAAATTATTATTAAAATTGATCGTTAATAAAGATTGTATTTTTTAGTTCTATGAATGTTTAAAATCTGCAACATATCTTGCTTATAAATTTGGTTTAATTTACTTTGTTTTATTTTATAAACAAAACTAAAGCAATTTCTGCTGCAAGAATAAAGTAAAGCCAAACTTGATTAATCAGTTTTATTTAATTTTCAATACAATTATTTTTTATAGTTAAAAATAATGTTATTCAATTTATAAACACAGATTTGGTATTATTTAAAGCCTAATAACTCCTTAGTGGCAAGATATTTCAACTGCAGACAAGTCTACTACTGTACCTACCATTTTAGACTTCTGCTTGCACACTCTTCAAAGCAAATTTTTCCAATGCATCAACCATAATTATCAATATAACTTTCCCAAATTCCAATTATATTTTATTGACTTTACTCATTATAACTTTAAAATTTATTATTTCTCAGCTAATTTATTTTTAACTACAATATATATGGGTGAATTTTAAGTGTTTATTTCAATTCTGGTTTAGTAGTACACACCAAAAGCTATTAGGAAGGATTACTATCACATAATTATTTAAAAAGATAATTATGATAGATGTGTCAACTGTAGCAGATTCCAAACAAATCTTTCTTAAAAATAAGTTAGACTCATGATTAAAGTGGGTTTAACCAATTTAAATTAAAATAATGTTTCAGTAAAAACTTAAATCATAAATATGTAATATTTTTAAAGTTTCATTTTTTTAAAATATAATTTATTTATTTATTTATTTATAATTTTTTTCTCTTGTGAGTTTATTAAAAAATTACCTCATAATTTTAAAATATCATGATTTTTACTTCAAACCAAACTATGATTTTGTTCATGCTCTAAACTTTATGTGATTTGTATGATCAGTGTTGTTGTATCTGTTTTATATAAACTATTGCATACAAAATTTACATCATAGTATTCATTTCTTTTAATCATAACCATAACTTACACAGTCTTTAAAGAATATATCTTAAAGTATAAATTTGGTTTATATTAATTTTGACGATTATAATCCAGATTAATTTTAAGATAACTTACTGATAAATACACTGCAATAAATTTTCTATTTCAATTAATATTATTTAATTTTTTTTTAATTTGTTTGAATATGTGTATCCAAAATGTATAATGTATCTTTTTAGTGAAACTTTAATGTTTGTGTCATAAAATGCAATCTTAATATTAAATTTTATTTTGGTAAACACCGTAGCCTTCTATAAAAGTTGGAAAGGGTGGAAAGGAAATTTGCACTTGAGAAATTCTCTTTAAATTTTCATACTAAGGTATATTTTTATCGCGATATATTGAGTAAAAACATAAATATAAAGATATTTATTTGTTAATAAGCTAAATATGAAATACGGTTATTTAATCATGAAGTACATTTTACTTTAAAATGTGAAAATAATACCAATGCCCTGATTCTACTTCTTGTATAAGTGTAGGGTTTTTTTTTCGTAATACTGGGGTTTTTTTTCCCTTCTAGGCATATCAGTCTTCAATATTACAGAAGTAGGCAGGTTTTTATAAAATTATGGAAATGGGCAAAACGTTTTGGGGGTGCACGTTTTTTGGGTGAAGAAATCGTGCAACCCCCAAATGTTTTCATGGTCAAGCGGGTCAAAGGGCGAAATCGTGCAGGGGGGCACGTTTTTGGCTCAGTAATCGATTATAGCATGGTGTAATCGATTACTGCATGATGTAATTGTGCAGGGGGGTACGTTTTTCATTGTGTAATCGATTACCACATGTTGTAATCGATTAAGAATGAAGTGTAATCAATTACATGATTAGTGAAGTATGTTCGAGGGCAATGTAATCGATTACAAAGGTATTGTAATCGATTACAATGACAATTTTTTTTTTAAAAAAGTGATTAAATTAGAATTGGATACAGAGGCAAGCATAATAATTTGTAATGATTTTATACAGTTTTTTGGTCCATCAAAGAATAAAGTATTTGAAATTATAGTTCATGAAGGCATAAGAAATATTAATCTTCATAAAAAGTTGTCTTAGTTTTGACATTGTACAAAGAAGAAATAAACATTGAAAAGTAAATTAATTGAAATAAAAAATGTACAAATTATTGGCAAAATGGACATTGTCCCCTATGATGACCCTCAGTGCGACAATAAGAGCATTTTTTTGGCTTATCCGTAACGGGTTGATCCATTTCGTTATGGATCCTATTTGTTGTAGGTCGTCCGGAAGCCTTGCGCCTAGTTTGGGGGTCTGGAGTGAAATTAGGACCTGTAATCTTTTTTTTTTCATTATTATCATCGTTTTTAGTTTCATATTCAACTATGTCATATATCATTGCTTTCCTATCCACTAAAATGTTTGTTAACGTTTTTTTTTTAAATCACGCATGTAATCGATTACACTTCGTTCGTAATCGATTACATTACACCCAGAAAACTGCAACGCATGCTGTAATCGATTACAACATGCGGTAATCGATTACAGAATGAAAAACGTACCCCCTGCACGATTACAGCATGCAGTAATCGATTACACCATACTGTAATCGATTACTGAGCCAAAAACATGCACCCCCCACACGATTTCGCCCTTTGACCCGCTTGACCATGAAAACGTTTGGGGGATGCACGATTTCTTCACCCATAAAACGTGCACCCCCAGAACGTTTTGCCCATTTTCGTAATTTTTTAAAAACCTGCCTACTTCCGTAATATTGAAGACTGATCTGCCTAGAAGGGAAAAAAAACCTGGTGTTTCTAATTAAGTTATGTTGAGTCAGGTTACCAATGTTAATAATTTAAATTGGATTATGTTGTGGATTTGAAAAAAAAAATAGTATAAAGATTTTCTTAGTAAATGTTTTCTTGAATTTCATTTTGAAAAGAAATGTTTTGGCCCATTAGTTAACCTTGCACATAAGATTTTTCTAGACATTTTAGTTATATGGGCACTTTTTATGTGGGCTTTTTTATAGTATATATTGCTTTTGCCCTGGTCCAATTGTAGCAGGACTATGTTTGGACAATCTTCTCCATTAAATAAGAAAAAAAATAATAACTATTCTGTAAACTAAAATTAACTAATCACATTAAAATTAACAAATTATGTATTTTAAGCAAATGATTCACTATTTGAATTTTTATAATATCATTATTGCTACAAATAAACAATTTAAAAATAAACTAATCACATTATATATTTTCGAGATAGTTACTTAATGCATGCGGCAATAACTAATTGATGATGGAATTTCTTTGTCCACATTTATTTCTAAAATTATCCGATATATAAAAGTCACTCTACAATCCTTTAAAGAGTACTATTATACTATGAAATTATATATGTTTGAACTTTTGATACATATTAATTCTGAAAGAAAGCATAAATCCAATAAATGATATAAACTATATCAACATTTATCTTAACCTACAAGTAATATACACTTCATAGGTTCAAAATTTCAAAACATGCAGTATAATTATGCTTATAGCAAAAATTATATTATATTTGCATTGTTTTTCCTTTCACTTCAAGGCTCATAGCGTCTGAACCGGTCACTAATAGTTGTGGCAAGAATCTTGGTATTCAAAAAAGAGATGTAAGCCTTGAGCAACAGCATACAATTTACCCACTTTCCACTTCACTTCCTGGTCTCCCAATCAAAAATCAAATTTTAGATAAATTATTGACTAAATATAAAATTAATTTACGATATGTAAGTATATGAGAAAAAAAGTCCGAGATATCCTTAATTGGAAAATCTGCTATTCCTGCAATGATTTTAGAATGGTTAAACTATATTCCATATAATGCAATTTGCATGTGAACTAAATCACTCCACTGCCATGATAATTCAAGAAAGTTTGGGATATTTTTTTAGAGAAAAGGTAGATATTTGTGACTAAAGTTTATAAATACGTATAAAGTGTAAGGTAAATGACAAATTTAAAATAACTTTCTCTTTTTTCTTTTACCATCTCAACATTCCACTCAGTCTTGTTTTAATTGATAGAAAATATTAATTTTTTTAATGTATTTTTGAACTAAAATGATTATTTTAAGTAAGGAAGGACAACCATTTTTTAATTCAATGAAACTATACTTATCTTTCTTTCTTACATTTAAAAATTCTACAAAATAATCTATATTTATTACATAATTTACAAAATTATTACAAGATAAAACATAAGCAATTATATCTTACACAAACTCAACGGAAGGTTTAATGTTGATTTTATTTTGAGAAGACAGTGATATTGATTTATTAAGGTTCACTTTTTAATGTTACCTTCAGAAGGATATATGTTCCTTTCTCCTATTAAAACCAACCGAAGGATCAATTTAGTTTAATGGTTTTAATCTGTCAGCATCATTGCCAACTTCTTTCGCCTGACATGGTGCCAATCTTGCTCAGAATATTGCCAAAATCTCATATATGCAACACTGACACACCTCCATCAACAACTAACATTAGTTCAAGTTGTGTATTGGTGTTTACAAATGTTATGATATACATGCATGAAGATGAAATTTAATTGTTTGGAGCAGATAATCGGAGGCAGTGTGATTTGAACTTTTAAGAAAAAATCAAATCACTCCTAGAAGAAGTGGATCAAAAAGAAGGTCAAATTCCAAGATGGGAATTTAATACACGATGTTCACACTTACTTATTTAGAGTAGTTGGTTCTATTATATGTTGACTTATCGATCTTTTTTAAAATTGAGTTATTTCAAGCTCATTTTCTAAGTTTTATGCCAATGCATGCGAGCACAGGCTGCCATGCTTGCCAACTTTTGACAGATGTAGTTCTTCTGTCTTCATTGCGAGATATAAGAGCAAAATATGTGATTTTTTTATCTCAGTTGATCCATGCATATTCATATTGATTGCATTGCTTTTATACAAAGTTGTGAAGTTTTCAAGTGAAATTAACATCTAACAATATTTTGATCTACATTTAAGAATGAATTTTTTTCTAAGCTAAATTTAATTTAGTTTTCAAATTGGATTTATCTTTGTTATTCTACGGCTTAATCCAATTCAACCACCTCAATTATAATTAAGGTATTAAGTTTGAAATTATAATTAAGGTATTAAGTTTGAGTAATATTAACCTCAGTGGATGAAAGAATAATTTTGATATATTTTATTAAATTGATTTTTTTAAAATATATACAATGTTCTATAACAAAATAAAATAATATGCATGTCATAGAGGAAAAAGGTGAAAGAAATGCAATTTTTTGTTTCTGCTTATCATGAAATAACTTATAAAATGCAACCTCACACACATTTTTGCATTGCATTTTTTTATGTCCATCTCATAAATTTTGCAATGTTTTTCTCCGTGTGATGATTGTACACAAACCGGTTCAATGATAATGTCGTTGATGGTTTGAGATGACTTATTTTGATCCTTATTGAGTTTCCCTGCTCACAAAATATTTTCATTTCAGAAGCAACGAAACTTGTTATAAAGAACTTACCAAAGTAAAGTGGTATCTTTGACTGAATTCACGGAGCTTAGTGTTGTAAGCTTGTCTTAACAAGTATTAATTGTCCCAGATAGGAAATTCAAGTTCATCATCAAAGATCCCTTGAAATGGATCATCTCCATTGTTGACTTCAACTGCATTATTTTCCATTTGTTGCAAGCAATCATGCCACCAAACTGAAGTGATCAGATTCGTGGTGTCATCCCATTCCATCTGATGTTGTTGTCCCAATGCTCTGATATCTTCCATTCGCACTTCATCCATGGTTTCATGCATGCTTCCACTAGCTCGGTTTACAGTACTGGATTCAATTTTATTCATCAATGTGGAAACCACTTCTCCCTATGACTGTGATATTCCAATTGAAGGAACGACTTGATTAGTCAGAAATGGAGGGGAAGTTAATGTTGGAGTTGAGTGAGAGTGCAATGATGTGTTGTTGTTACCAGGCAAAAGGGTAGGTTCTAAAGTGTTGGTGTTCTTGTTAAGCATAGAGATACTGTAAGACCCGGGAAAATTAATTAATTAAATACTTAATTAATTAATAAATGTGGGTAGAAGCCGTCTTTATGGCATTAATTGTTGTTTAATGTGATGTGGAAAAGTACTAGCTCATGTGGTTGAGAGTACTTTGATTGTGTGAGAGGACTTGTGTTCGAGTCCTATGTATGCCAATTATGTGTGATTGTTTTGTTATTGATTTTTAAGGATATGTATGAGTATGTGATTAGTATTGTAAGATATTGTTGATTTGTGAGTATCACCAAATGTGATTTGGCATAGTGGTTGTGCTTTGGCCTTATGAGTGGAAGGTCACGGGTTCAAACCTTGGTGGGCAAAGAATAAGCTTTATTTTTGCTAACTAATAGTTGTGGTATGAATGTGAAGGGGTAAAGAAAAGCCTAGCAGAATGGGGCAGCCAAGGGGGTTGGGAATTATCAATTAGAATTTACCAATTAAGTAATTTGATCACACACTCCAGGTACATGTTTGGAGTGAATCGAGTGCGTGATCAGTGAGAGAATCTGCATTTCTCGCTCAGGCGAGATTAGCAGAGACGTGTACCCTAGTGCCATACGAGCTTCTCGCTCAGGCAAAGAGGATGAGTTTTGAGTGACATAGGTTCTCGCTCAGGCGAGTAAAGGTCGCCTAAACGAGATAGTGAAGGAGTTGCGCGTGTTGAGCGCGACTTCTCGTCCAGGCGAGGGTTTTATGATTTTTGAACGAACCAGGGTCTCGCCCAGGCGAGATGGCCCCGCCTAAGCGAGATGTCGTGGCCATATGTGATACTTTGTTGCTTGTTTAGCCCAGGCGAGTTTGGAAGGGGCGTTTGGGCTATAGATGGTCTCGCCTAGGCGAGAGGGTCTCGCCTAAGCAAGATAACGTGGTGTGATCACTGTTTAAAGCTCGCTCAAGCGAATTGGTCTAGCCTAAGCGAGGTTATGGGCTTAGCTTGGGCGAGAGGTCCCTAGCCTAAGCGAGTTTATGTGAATTATTGTGTTTTTATGTGCTTGTGAGTGTGTTTTGGATGTTTATACCAAGGTAGGTATGTATATGCATGTGTGTGGTGTGTGAGCTTGAAGGATTAAGTCCATTAGGGGTCTAGGATGTGCTCGGTGGTTGGACACATGATGGGCATGGAACTGGTTGAGTTCTCGTCGGCTACTAATGGGCGAGGAGTCCTTAGTATGGTGATTGCATGTGTCGGGCGCACGATGGGCAAGGAACTGTGATGTTCCCGTCAGCTACTATTGGGCGAGGAGTTCATAGTATAGTGATTGCGTGCGTACCAGGGTCCAAGTTATGAGACTTGGATGTTTATACTACAGGCGAGGAGTCTGTAGGGCAGGACTATGAGCGGGATAGGCTCATAGGGTTGGACCACAAATGAGTTAGTTTCGTGGGAGCACAGGGAAGTTCCAAGACCTAGTTCATGCATATGACTCATGAAGGACTATGAGGTCATGGTTGGGTGATTATGAAATATGAAATTAGTTATGTTATTTTGGGTTAGGAAACATATTTATACTCATGTTTCTTTATATATATGTTGTGCATAGCTCACCCTTTCTGTGTGTGTGTGGCGATGATCGGGTAACTTGTTATCTGGGAGCAGATGATGTGACAGGTGGGCCAGGAGATGCTTAGACTCGGAGCGAGGGCTAGCATGGGATATTATGTAGATACATATGTATTATGTTTATTATTTTATCCTTGTGAAGATTATGTAAACTTGGCAGGAGCCATTGACTTTTATTTCAGTTTTATGAATTATGGACTCCTGATTTTATAACTCGTATATTTAAAGTTTTAAATTTCCCGTGTTTTTGGGAAATGAGGTATTATTAAATGCACTGCAATTATTCTACTTTGATTTATTTTATTAAATTCGTAATATCCTGGCGGGATGTTACAGATACCATCTAAAATGTTGTTGTTACTAAGCACGGGGGTAGCATCTAAAATGTTGTTATCAAGAAAAAGGGTAGGATTTGAATTGTTGTTGTAATCAAGCAAAAAGGGTAGGATCTAAAGTAGTGTTGTTATCAAGTAAAAGGGTAGGATTTGAAGTGTTGTTATCAAGCAAAAGGGTAGAATCTAAAATGTTGTTACCAAGCAAAAGGGGATGTTCAAAGGTGTTATTATTAAGCAAAGGGGTAGGTTCTGAATTGTTGAAGCTGGGTAGATTGAGGTTGAATCCCAATGTCTGACTTGGAAGTGTGAAATTGGGAGGTTCTGGTTTATGGTGTGGAAGAGCAAAAGGGGAAGTAATGGTGTAGGGGTAAAAAGTTGGAAGTGGAAATATAGGTGGAGGTGTCATATAGTAATTAGGATGAGTTATATTATAGAAAATACGAAAATAATATAACTTAGCATCTGATATCCAAAGACTCATTTATGTATCTTAAGTTCTACATACTTTTATAATAATAAAACTTAGCATTTAAAAATAATAAAATATTGCACTAGTGTAAGAAAGGATTTTGACACCTATTGAACATAGTGTTTTGATTTTTTGAACCAAAACATATTAAGACAGTAAAAGAAAATATCTTTTTGGCCTCGATTGCAAACTAAGGTATAAAATTTTAGTTCTCAGAGAACCGAGACTAAAAGCGATAAATAAATAATAAGAAAAAAAGGGATATTAGGCCTTAGTTCTGATTATAACCGAAGCCTGATATCCTTCTGATTTAAAGTTTTATTTAATTTTAAAGATATTACACTTCTTTTGAGACTTAAATCAATGCCTAATACTCTTAAAATTAGTATTGTCTTCTCTAATATTTCTGTTTTAAAAATACAATTTATTCATAAAACTTAAAAGTATTAAATATCTTGAACTAAATCTCAAACGGGAAATTAACACTAATTCAATAACAATTTCAGATAAACAAAATTTAAGCATGTATAATTATGAATTATTAAAAAACAAATAATGCAAGTGACAAATTATGAACCTGAGAGCACAAAACAAATTGGAACCCAAAGTCTTGCAAATCTTTGAAGTATTCAATGACAAATTATGTTTACTGCGAAAAGCCAACAAAAAGTAATTGCATTAGTGTTTCAAATTAAGATATTGAAGAAGAAAAAACTTAGAACGAACCTCTCTCGCAATTCTCAAATGAGAAGAATATAGAGGTTCTGAGTTAAAGACATGGAAGAGAAGGGAAGAGATGAGAATGGAGGAGTGGTAGCAGCGGTCGCATTGAAGCACCGACGGTCACGTTTGCTAACGATGACAATGCAAAATAAGATGGAAGCGAGGTCAATGGCGGCAAAGTGACGGAACGACGACGTTTGACAACAAAAACGGTGGTGGACGATCGCAAACAATCACAAAACAGTGTGGTGCACAACGACAGTAGCAGAGAACAACAGAGGAAGAGGAAAAACAATGGCGCCTTCGTGAAAATTTTCCCTAAAATTACTTTAGACAACATTTTCTGCCTTAGTTATTTGCAAAACCAAGGACTATAATCAATTAAGCTTCATTCATTTGAAAAATCAAAGCCTAAAAGTTGCTATTAAAATAACAAATAGTAAAATTCGGTGACAATTTTGAAATTTTCATTAACATTTAGTTCTTGGGTAGCACTCGGAGCATATATTCCTTATTAACCCAAAACCTAAAAGTCTCGACCGTTAAAATAATTTTAGAAAAATAACATTTTTGAAATTTTGTCAAACATATAGACTTTGGTTCTTTAAAAATCAAAGTATATAGATGTTTATGTTTTAGTTTCGAAGGAACCAAAATTCACTACATTTTTATATGTTTTAGCCTTTTTAAAATCGAAACATATAAACCATTTTTAAAAGTTATTAAAATTGATAAAATTGAAAAGAAAATTAAAAGTAGAAGAATAATTAAAAGAAAATTTTCTAACGGAAAGACACTATTTTTTTTTGACACAAAATAGAAAAACAACTACTCTTATAATAGTATATAGATGCATATGCATGCCCACATGCAGAAGGGAAAAACCAGAACTTCCACCATTTATTTTCACTGCATTTCTCTGTCCATCCCCAGAGACCTTGCATTGCAGGCTTCTCTTTAATTGCCTTGAATGACAGTATTTATGGTTATATGGGTTGACTTATTTTGATTCTTTGCTTCATTCACCTCATTACAAATTTCGATTCTTTAATATTGATATTAGTTAAACAGTGTTAATTAATATTCATTATAATTGGTTCAAAGTATAATTAAAATTATAATTCTTAAACTTTTATCTCAGAGATAAATGAACATAATATATTAAAGTTATTGTTCTTTTTAAATTTTTAAGATTGTTTAGTCAGTAATAATGAAATATAATATTTTACATTAGTAACATGATCATATAAGATGGGGATAATTTTTTTCTTGTTATCTCTTTCTCAAATTATTTATTGTATAAAATTTATGTATAAAATAGTTTCTACAAATTGCTTTATATATAAACTAATTTCAATTTTAATTTTCCTACATGATTGATAGAGATTCTTAATGTGTTGTATGGAACCAAACTTATCTTTAACAACGCTGGATTTAATCATAGAAGGTAGAGTGAAATGTAAAACTAAACATTAAAATATATTTAATTATAATAAATAAATGTTAGAATCTTATGAAAACTTTTTTATATAGAGCATAATGGATGACATTCAAGTTTCAGTTAACACGATACTTTGATCTTACTCGATGATGGTATTATTGGAGGATTTGCTACATACTCAAGAAATCAAGGAATAAATACATTTATTAACAGAAAAATCATACTACAAATAAACAAAATTTATGTGTTGGATCGAATAGTTAACACTAGATAATTTTTAGTTTTTCTACTTTCGTAATTTTGACTCTGATATGAATTATTAAAATGAACATTTGTTATTAAATCAAAAATTATAATTATTAATTAAAATAAAATTTTTTTATTTAAGAACGTAATTATTTAAACACTATAATTTAATTATGACTCGATGCATTTCATATATGAAAATTGGTATTATATGCAAAAATATGTGGGTCAATCAAAAATTTAATTTGTCATGGTTTCATTAAATTTGCGCGCCAGGTATAAGGTTTGTGAATCTCCTTCCACTAACCTTACTTTTTTCAGCTAATCTTCACTTCTATTTGGTAAACTGAGCTGTGTTAAACAGTTTTAAATCCTTTATGTCCAGGTTTATAATTTAATAACTCAATACTCATTGTTCTTTCTCATTGAAACTTTTGATTTTCAATATATATTATAAATTAATTCATAAATATTAAGAATTTATACATTAAATCATTTCATCTAAATATTAAAATTAATTTTATATTTTAAATTTCAATAAAAAAATCTTTATTTAAACTTATATCTTTTAAAAATATTAAAAATACAATTATAAAGTAACACTTGTAATTTTTAAATAAACTAACAAAGATGTAAAATATATTAAGTTAATAAATATAAATGTATTTGTAACATCAAATTTATAAATAAACTAACAAAAGAAAATACATTTTTAAATTATTTTAAATATTAAAGTTTAAAAATTACAAGTGTCATTTTATATTTACATTTTTAATATTTTAAAAAAATAAAAATTCGAAAAATTATTTTAACATGTATATGTAAATTATAATTAAGTTTATTTAATAATTTGGTTTGATTTTGGAAAAAAGATAACATTATTCCAATAAAAGATATGAAGACTCAATTAAGTCAAAATTTTCAATACAAAAACTGAATTGAATTCATGACATTAGTATGTGATACTAATACTCAACAATATACATATACTGTGGAACAATAACACAACACTTGATCAACCACTATCATTTTTCATTTATATTTATCATAACCTATGGAACTCATGAGTTCTTATATGATATAACATCTCCAAAAGCAAAGTACAACGTAATAACTTACCACTCAATTCTAATTAATTCATTGGAGCTTTATAGTTTGTATGTTCTTACAAGTGATATAAATCTCTTTTGGATACTTAAACAACCTCTCCATAACTCATCCATCATAATAAAAAAAAGTTCAACCAATTTTAGAGATAAGAAAATAAATAAAATTATTGTTTAGTTTGGTTGACATTAGTTATAATAATACTAAAGTTATAAAAAAATGTACAAATAGTTGATAGATATATCTAGAGAACATATTTCAAAATATGAAAACAAAAAACACGACTACTTTTTGTAAAGAAGTTGTCAAGCAAGTTTTTACTTTTTAAAAAACAAATATATTTGTAGAAACAAATTATAAAATAAAACTATAGTTTTTAATAAGCAATAGAAAAAAAAACTAATAATAAAAAATTAAATAAATATTATCATATAATAAAACTCCATAGCTTTCTAGATTTCTATAAAAAAATTTCTTGCAACTTGTAAGTAATCGTCCATTAGGAAAAAAGTTATAGGATTTGACAATAAAGACTGTGGGATATTTTTAAAGAAAAGGCAAGATATTTGTGACAAAAGTTTATAAATATGTATAGAGTGTAATGCTTTAGGTAAATGATAAATTTAAAATAACTTAATCTCTTAATTATTAAGTTTTTTTATTTCTTTTTGAACTAAAATGATTCTTTTAATTAAATTAAGGACAACAATTTTTGAATTCATAAGTTAGAAACAGTGAAGCTACTCCAGTTATAGCTTTAAATTAACCATACTTATTTTTTTTTCTTTAATTTAAAAATGGTACAAAATAATTTATGTTCATTACATAATTTATTCTTATTAATAATATAATAATAAATAATCGCAGTAAATTATTAGTACAAGGATAAAATATATAAGCAATTATATCTCACATAAACTCAATAGAAAGTTTAACTCAATAGAAAGTTTAACGTTGAATTTATTTTCAGAGCACAACTTATTCATGTTCATGTTACCCTCGAAATGATAGATAAATGTTATTCTTTCTCCTATGAGTTTACTGAGGGACCAATTTCGTTTAATTCGTCAGCATCACTACCAACTTTTCTCCTCAAAAGGGTCCCAATCTTGATCAGAATATTGCTAAGGTGGGCATCACTTGACAACTTTCATCTTAAAACAACCTTCTCTTACCTCTTACCTGAACATTAAGTACAGACCATTATAATTTTTTTATTTCTCTTTTACTCTTATTATATCGCCGATAGTTAAATCTGTGTACTGGTTTACACATAAAAATGAAATTTAATTGTTTGTAGCAAATAATTGAAGACAGTGTGATTTGAACTTTAAGAAAAAACCAAATTAACGAATGCAGAATAAGGTGGACCAAATAAGAAGGTCACAAACTTCCAAAATGGGAATTTAATATACGATGCTCACACTCTCAGAATTCAGAGAATCGTTTGGTTCCATCTTATTAATTGTTGAGACTTATGGTTTCCAACGTTGAGTTATTTCAAGCTCATCTTTCTAGTTTTTTATGCCAATGCATGTGAGTACCGGCCGTCATGTTTGTCAACTTTTGACAGATTGTGGTGTCTATCTTCTTCCGTCTTCATTGCAAAATTCAGAACAAATATGTGATTTTTATCTCGGTTGGTCCGTGCTTATAACCTTATCGATTGGCATTTGTTTTAATATAGAGTTGTAAAGAATGAAATTAACATCAATCAATATATTTCAATCTACATTTAAGAACGAATTTTAGTTAAGTTAAATCTAATTTAGTTTTCAGTTTACGGTTTGGGGTCATATTGGGTTTATTTTTGTTATTTCACTACTTAATCCAATTCAACCCCTCAATTATAATTAATTAAGTTATTAAGTTTGAATAATACAAAACTCAACTTATGAAAGAAAGAATAATATATAACACTAATTTGATATAAGAATAATAAATTAAAAAAGCAAAACTAATTTGATATATTTCATAAATTGATTATTTTTAAATATAAAAACAACATGTTGCAACAAAATAAAGTAATATGCATGTGATACAGGAAAAAGGGTAAGGATATGCATCTTCTGTTTCTACTTGTTAAGAGCAGATAACTTTAAAAATGCAACCTCACACACACATACACTTTAGCACTGTATTATTTTTTTTTTCTGTCCATCTTAGAGACTTGGCAATATTTTTTTCGTGTAATGATTGTTTACAAACCAGTTCAATGACAATGTCCTTGATGGTTTGAATTGACTTATTTTGGTCCTTATTGACTTTTCTTGCTCACAAACACATTTTCATTTTAGAAGTAACGAAACTTGTTATAAAGAACTTACCAAAGTAAAGTGGTATCTTGGACTGAATCCAGGGAGCCTAGTGTTGTAAGCTTGTCTTAACAAGCATTAATTTTCCCAAATAGGAAATTCAAGTTCATCATCAAAGATCCATTGAAATGAATCATCTCCATTGTTGACTTCAACGGCATTGTTATCCATTTGTTGTAAGCAATCATGCCACCAGACTGAAGTAACCGGACTCTTGGTGTCATCCCATTCCATCTGATGTTGTTGTCCCAATGCTTTTATCTCTTTCATGCCCTCTTCATTCATTGTTGTATGCATGCTTCCACTAGCTTGGTTTGCAATATTGGATTCAATGTTATTCATCGTTGTGGAAACCGCTTCTCTTTGTGATTGAGATATTCCAATCGAAGGAACTTCTTGATCAGTCAGAAATGGAGGAAAAGTTAATATTGGAGTTGAGTAAGAACACATTGATGATCCATTGTTGCCAAGCATAAAGGTAGGCTCTGAAGTGTTGTTGTTGTTAAGCACGGGCGTACCATCTAAAATGTTGATATTACTAAGCACATGGGTAACATCTAAAATGTTGTTATTAAGCATAGGGATAACATCTAAAATGTTGTTATTAAGCACATGGGTAGACTCTAAAATGTTGTTATTAAACACGGGTGTAGCTTCTAAAATGTTGTTATTAGAGATGGCAAATAAACCAGTGCCCGTGGGTATCACCCGAACCCGTCCCCGTTTTGACGGGGAATCCCCGCTTTGACTGGGTATGGGTATGGGTATGGGTAATATCCGAAATTTTCAACTGGGGATGGGGATGGGGATGGGGATAT
>Ga0214544_1004871_pt1 | contig 26547 bp, 7 predicted proteins | sample CNSS3metaG_FD_160074 | JGI IMG/M metagenome (GOLD analysis project Ga0214544, IMG submission 160074) | Root nodule microbial communities from cowpea collected in UCLA plant growth center, Los Angeles, California, USA - CNSS3 | ecosystem: Host-associated > Plants > Roots > Nodule | place: USA... | reverse complement strand
AAATATAAAAAAAATAATAATAAAAATGAAAAAAAAAAATATATAAATATATATATATATATATATATATATATATATATATATATATATATATATATATATAATGAGTAAGGATGTTATTATGATTTAGTAAGAAAAAATGTGATTAATTTGAAGGAAAAGTAAGAGTAACAATTATAGCGAAAAATGTTTACTTGCTCAACCTAATTAAGAGAAGTTAATATTTTATGGAATCACAGATAAATATCTATATGTATTGTTATGTTTTGTGTTGATAAATTGGAATGTTATGAACATATATCTATGAATGCTCCAAGATGTGTGTGTTTATAAGTGTTCCTAAATGTCTAAATATAATTAGACGAATGTGAGCATGTCTCCATGAATGTTCTTAGACGTCTAAGTATGATTAAACGAGTATGAGCATGTTCTCATAAGTACTTTGAGACATTTGAGATGATGTTTTGAGAAAAATAAAATCAAGCATAGATGATGACCATCTACTGAATTATGTGTTGTGTATGTGATATTAATAATTCTTTGATTGCAATTATATTAGTTCATTATTTTATTTAGGCTACATGTGATTATTATGTATGTTGCATAAAAATGCACAAAATTAATGTTAAATTAAGTGTGTGCTAGAAGAGGTTACATATTCATGTTTTTATTGGCTTCTCCATTAGGATTTTTTTTTTTTTTCATTTGTTTAACAATAAGGATGTAAGCGTTCTAAACATTTTTTATTTTAAATTTAAATGTTAATTAATTTTCACAAAGATATTTATCTTTCAATCATTTAGTTAAAATGTCTTACTTTTCTATAGATGAATTAGTATAATATCATTGAAAATTGTATTTCAACTATTAAACGAGACTAGTTTTGAAAAAAAATTCAAACAATTTTTCTTTAGTCCTGATTAACAATTTTTCTTAAAGAATATGGTTTTAAATTCTAGAAAAAAAAAAAGGAACATTACACCTCCACCTCCCACCACTATTTATTTAATTGTAATATAAAATAATTATTTTTTTTATTCTCTTTGATCTTTAATCTTTATTTGTTTGAAAAGAAATTCTCCACAAAATAGTTTTTATTATATGAAAAGCGTATTTATATATATATATATATATATATATATATAAATATATATATATATATATATATGATAATGATACAATGTCTCAGTTATTTGATCCCAATCTTACTCGTCTACGTGACATCCATTATTTTAATATTTTTAAATGAAACAGTAATTGGAGGCAGCGTCCCAGGTAATGGATGCGTCATGTGCACGCGCGGTGAATTGGAAAAACATTTTAAAAAAACATAGTGTGTTGGTTCATTTTACCTCGTTCTTCTCCTTCCCCGCAAGTATCTTCTTCAAGTAGGTCACACAAGCACAGAGGCATTTGTATCGCAAGAGTTTTTTCTTCCCCAAAAGGCTATCCTTCCATAAAGGTTGGTGTTGTGGGTCGCAGTGGAAGCGGATAGCGGAGTTCTCGAGAGTGGTTTGGGTTGTTGGAGGCGGCGGGTTTGGCAGAAAGTGGTGGGTCGGTGCATTGCTTGGGCGCACTCTTGTTGGCATAGTTGTTGGTTTATTAAAGGCCATTCAAAGGTATTTTTACATGAAATCTGGTTTGGACACAATCCAAAGGCCATACAAATAATTTCATCACCATGAATCATGACCAAACATCTCAAACAAGTGTTTGAGATTGAAGATTGAAATAAAAACCAACTTCTCTGGTACGAAAATGAAATGTCCTTTCCTAATTCTATAAGTGTCTTTTTACACTCAACTTTTTGTACATGCACTACCGGAACTGCTTTTCAAGTGTATTTCTACATCAAATATGGTTTGGATACAATCAAAAGGCCATCCAAATAATTCCATCACCATGAATCATCACCAAACAACTTAAAGAACTAATTGGAATTGAAGATTGAAAGAAAACCCAACTTTTCTGGTACGAGAATCAAATGTCTTTTTCTAATTGCATAAGTGTCTTTTTACACTCAACTTTTTGTACATGCACTACTGGAACTACTTTTCAAGTGTATTTTTACATCAAATCTGGTTTGGACACAATCCAAAGGCCATACAAATATTTCTATCATCATGAATCATCACCAGACAACTTAAGGAACTAATTGGAATTGAAAATTGAAAGAAAACCCAACTATTCTGGTACGAGAATCAAGTGTCCTTTTGTAATTACATAAGTGTCTTTTTACATTAAACTTTTTATACAGGCGGTACTGCAACTGCTTTTCAAGTGTATTTTTACATCAAATCTGGTTTGGATACAATCAAAAGGCCATCCAAATAATTCCATCACCATGAATCATCACCAAACAACTTAAAGAACTAATTGGAATTGAAGATTGAAAGAAAACCCAACTTTTCTGGTACGAGAATCAAATGCCCTTTTCTAATTGCATAAGTGTCTTTTTACACTCAACTTTTTGTACATGCACTAATGGAACTGCTTTTCAATGGTATTTTTACATGAAATCTGGTTTGGACACAATCCAAAGGCCATACAAATAATTCCATCACCATGAATCATGACCAAACATCTCAAACAAGTGATTGGAATTGAAGATTGAAAGAAAACCCAACTTTTCTGGTACGAAAACACAACGAAAAAAATTGTTCACAACTACATGTTTCATACGTTTGAATTACAATTTTACGTTCTTATAATTAAACAAATGAAAATGATATTTCATTTCCATCAAACAAAACAAAATAGATACATATTGCTGCAACTCTAACAACTATTTTGGTATCTTTTTCTTCTTTTGACTATAAACTGCGAACGGAGTTTGGATTACACGACTTTTGAACCGTAACCGTGGATCATTCCTCATACGCACGTACATATATCGCTGTTGGTTACATCTTTGTCTTCTGCAACTTCACTTGGAACATGCACTCCATTCAAATTAATAGGAGAAACAAATTGATCTTTATTGGGGAAAAACATCACAAAAATAAGGAATTGCAATCGGGGTAGCAAAACATACCAAATTGCCATTTGATTTGGAGAAGAAGAACACCAAAATTAGGGCTTCCAATTGTCGACGAAGCTATGACAGCGATCCACCTCTGTTATTCTTTCCCAAAACCGCACTCTCGCTTTTCCCTAATCCGCACTCTCGCCTTTAGTTTAAACTGCAACATTCAGTTCTTTTTTTCTTACTTTTCCCCTGCAGCGCGTGTATCCCAAACTCAACATTCACTCGAGCTTCTCTTACGCGTCACTGCTCTTCTCATATTAAAATATATTAAAATAATGAATGTCACGTAGGCAGGTAAGATTATGGTCAAATAACTGAGGCATTGTATCATTGTCCTTATATCTCTATTCATACAACTTTTTACTTTGTATTATTTAGTTCAATGAAAGTTGAGAAAGTTAAGGGTGGTATAGGGAAAGAAACATTGAAAAAATAATTTTGCAGTCTATAAGAGAAGCCACCCGCGATACTTTCCTTTAACGAGGAGGAAACAAAAAGCTTTTCTGCTCTACCTATTGAAAAAAGGAGAAATATTAAGAAAAATTATTAATTATTACTTATTATTTTTAAAATTTAATATCAAATTGTTTATAAAATATGTATTTTATTATTTTTATTTTTTAATATTTTTATTGTTTTATATTTTATCACGTAGAATAATAGGTGATTATTTTATATAATTATTTTTTTAATTCACCTTCACATATGTAATTTTACTCGTAAAAGTGTAAATATGTTTCATTTACTATAATAAAATAATTTAATTTAATATTATTATTATGAATCTCATCCAAATTAGATCGATAATCAAGATAATCAAGAGAATAAATTCTAAGTTGTGTAAAAATTAATATTAGTTTAATATTTTGTTTTGTCCAATTTTGTTAAAATAATGTATTATAATATTTTGTTTTGTACAATTTTGTTCAAATAATGTATTATAACCTATGTTTGTGTATAAAAAAAAAAGATTTCATTATAGTTTAAACAAAAAAGTTAAAAACCATTTAAAATATTTATAAACTTAAATATTTTTCTTTTACATTCTTTTAAAAAATATTTTTTAACTTTATCAATTTGTTTTATTAACCTTTACAAAATTAATAGATATTTTGATTATTATGAAATTTTATTTATGTTCAATTACTTAATATTTCATACAATTCCTTTAATTTTATCCAACTGTGATATGGTATTATGATTATAAATTTATTTAATTTTATTTCCTTTCTAAATATCTGGCATTTGAAAAAACAAAAAATATATTATTTTTGTATTACATATTTGATAACATTGTGTTTTCTTTGTCATTATTTTTTTTAATTAAATCAATTAATTTATATTGAAACAATAAAAAATTGGTATAGATACATGAATACCAATACAAATTTTATACTAGGAATGCAATTCAAGATAAATTATGATTTGAAAATGGGATGAGGGATGACAAAATAGTTTCTGTGGTATCTGTGAATAAAATCCACAAAAAATAGTTTATACCCATAGGTATTTATTATCCGTAGATACCAAATGTTTTAATATCCATTTATAAATGATTTGAGTACGAATATCATACTATTCCTACCACGAACATCTATTATCTGCAAAAAATTAAAATTAAAATTTAATTTATATTTTATTAAGTTAAATTTAATAAAAAATAAAATAAAATTTATATTTTATTAGATTAAATTAAATTAATATTTTTTTATTTATTTTTAATTATAAAATATTCACAAACATTCACATGTAGCCATAAATTTTAAAATATCTAAAAATATATTTTAAACAAATATTCGACAAATAAAGGAATGGGCAACACCGTAAATCTTTTTATCGTGAATAGACAATACCAATACCGATCCAACTTGTTGCCATCTTGTGAGACGATCAGGGTGTCTGTATCTGGTACTAGTCATCGCTATTTAGAACAAACTGTTAAAAATTACAAATTCATCAATAAGATATACTGAAGAAAGGAAGTAAAATCAGGATAAACATTTAATAATTCTCTATATCATATAATATCTGACATTTAATGAAAAATAATTTAATGGGTCTGTTTTTTTAACATATAGAAAACATTTTTTTTTAACTTTATATCTAAGCAAACAAGCTAAACGTATACTATTTATTTATATTTGAATATTTGAATTTGATGTGTCATTTGTTTTGTTGTAGTGACTTCTTGTTGAAGATATGGTTCGCCTTTACCTTTTTCTTTTTAATATATTTTGCAACATGTTGTTGGAATAAGAAAGTACAGAAAGAAAATATGTGATTTATGAACTTTCTACAAAAACACATACTATCTTCTGAAATAGTTTTTTAAGGAAAGAAAAACCACAATAACATCATGTATTCATTAATCTTTAGCCATTATCTCTCTATTTTCGTTTTGTATTTTCCAACAAGAATTCTTTATATAGAATACTTTCTTAACAATGTGAAGATAAGATAAAAACCTTGTTGATACATAAATAGATAGAGTGCACTTACATAGTTACACCTCAAACTTCAAAGAAATATTGTCATGTTGAACCATAAATGAGAAGAGTTAAAAAAAGTCTTAAAATTTTGAGATGATTATGATTTTTATTTCACTTGTGTTTGATATATGATTTATCGATTAAGGTGAACCTTTGGTAATGATCGGGAAAGTCATGGTTCTCCCAAAGTTTTTTTTTTTTAATTTATATATATATATATATATATATATTTAAAATTATATTTATGTATTATTATATTATTTAAATTAAGTTTATATTATGAAAAATTATAATAAAAAATAAAATAAAACCTAACTTAATAAAGATTTTGTTAATGAAAAAAATTAAGGTTATGTTTTTAATTATAAGTTAAACCATCAAGAAAATGTAAGGGAAAAATAACAAATAGATAAATTGAGAAATTGATATTAAAAAACAAAGATATTAAAAAATGCATTCTCAATTATCTCTTAGTGAGAGATTCAATAACACATTCTCACATTATCTCTTCCAAATTAAGTTTTTTCCAAATTAGTATGAATCTTGATTATGATTTTAGGAATTTTTTGTGAAATCGATATAAACCCTAATTATATTTTTCTTCAAAGTAATATAATCCTAAATTTTGAAATTTAGTTTTTTTTGGTTTATTTTATGGTTATTTTATGTCATATAGTGAATGATAATCATATTTTTTTCTATTATCATGTGTGATTGTTTTGAAAAAAGAGAATAAATAATTTTTTTAATTAAAAAAAATAATTTAAATATAAAAAATCTAATTTGACACTCTTGATTTTTTGTCCAAATTTCATCACTATTATATAATGATGTTATGAGAAGTCAAACTTATGCCATAACTCCAAATAAGTTTTGTTCTACCTATTACAATTAGTATCTCACATGAGATATAGTCTTTGGCATCATGCTTCAAGACCAATCAAATTTACAATGAGGTGTTTTTTCCATTAGTTCGTGCATTAGGATTATACGAAAAAAAGAATGAAACTTCTTATCTGTGGGGTCAATTAGAATGTACCACGTTATATTTAGCTTCGAATAGTTACTTGTGTGGTTCATCAATTGGACAAACATGTTGGAGATAACTCTTTTGCAGATACATTGAGATATTCATTACTATTAGTTACTATAACTTTTTTCAATTAAAAATGTTTTTCTAACCTATTCATTTTTTTCCCCTGCAGGAATGAGTTGAATTTATAAACAACTATACTATACTACTCACAAGAAAAAGATGACACTTTAGCACCATCCTTAATGGGATAATGACACATGTATATCTTTATTTGATATACATCTATCAATGTTTTTTTTCTTTCTCCTTCTAAGTATATATCGTGTGTTTATAAATATCTTTAAGCCTTTGTAAATCATTTTTCTTCTTAATTTTCAAATTTAAGTATTATCATGTTATTAATTTGAAATATTCACAATAAAAAATTGTTTTTTTTAAATCACATTTTTTTCCTACATAAAATTCAAAAACACGACTTCATTCAAAGCATTTAAAAATATTTCTAGTTATATCATGGACAATTTTTAATTTTATTGGCATGTTAAGAATCTTCTATTTTAATTCATTTTCGTCGGTTATTTATTTTTTTATATAAATTCTCAAATTTCTAGATATTTAATTTATCATTTTCTCATCTTCAGAAGGCTATTTAAAATGATAATAATGATGCTTGCTAATAAACATAACATTCGATAACATTTTTATTTAACAAATTTTAGCAATTTAAAGTTATTTCATATATTTAATCTCTTAACTATCCGCATGAGCCTTGTGCATAGACACTGCTGAATCTCAGTTAAGTAAAGATCGGCATATTATAAGTTACTCCTCTCTTCAAACACATTCCTAAGAGAACTTTACAAGCATTCATAAGAGAACTTTACAATTTTCTGCACAACAATGTTCAAAAGGGAGAAAAGGCAATTAACAGAAAGAATAATGAGAGGCACCTCCAAGTCATAGAAGAAAACAAAACCGTGTATGCAATAACAGGGTCAATTTGTAATGCGACCGTGACAACTTAGCAACTAATGCAAATTCACGAGTATCCTTTCCTTAGTATGATAGCTGATCATTGTCGAACAAAAAAAAAGGTAGTTCAAAGTTTAACATACTTGAAACATAAGCTATATTGCAGTTCACAGCTTTAAGAGAAGACAACCTTCCTTCTAAAATCATCTAATTTTTTTGGAACAGACGGATATACAAATTCTAGATCTAGATTGATGTTAATTCATTCAAGCTCAAGCCAAACAAGCACAAAACTATTCTGAGATTAGTAAACAAACTGACTTTCCCTTCACAAGGGGAAAAGCTATAAATGTAAATAATAACAATGTGAAGGCTGATGGCACAACTAATTCTAACTATAGGTACACAAAATCGAATTTGGAACTTTCTCAATCACACAGAACAATATCTTCATTGTCCCCTCTGTTTTTAAATAGATGCCAAGACTTTCACACTATTTTAGATTATACAAGTTGCACCTAGGTTACAAAAACTAATGCAAGACAACGGAGAGCCAAGAAATAAAGAAAACAAAAAAATGATCCTAGTGAAAGAAGCATTGACAAAATGGCAACTGCAGCTTACCATTCTTTTAATGAGATGAGAATCTAATACAGAAAGAATTAAGGTTAAGACTTGATCTATTCGGTGGATAAGTAGTGAAGTACAGGCCATTAATTTCGGAGAATGTGGTATGCAGTTATTTATTGGGAAAGAGGGTAGAATGTCTAAGAGCATGATTGGATAACCATGTAGGACTCGTACTTTTAGGAAAATGTTAATGTTGGCCTTTAGTATCTTTTATTCTGAAGCTACTACTGGAAGGATGCAACTGTTATCCAAACATGCACCAAACTAGGCAAATCAAACGCACAATCTATACACCAAGGTTGAATTTCAAGAAACATCATCATCAAAGAGAACTCTATAAAACCGTTTTCTTTCTTCAGGGTCAAATAACCCTCCCACCTTACTATCTGCACCATTACTATCACCATAATCATCATCAACTTCGTGACTTCTCCTTCTACCCTTTGCACCATCTACACTAATCAATGGAACCCCTGACCTCCTTCTCTTTTCAACATTGAGGAGGCGACGCCTCTGATTATATTCATGAAGCCCCTCCTGCATCAAGTCCCCAAACTTCTCCTTCACAACCACCAAAGGATCCTTATCCACAAGCTGAGACCCGACATAGGCCTCCCTAAGAAGCACAGTGTAAATCTTATACTTATTGGAAACATAGAAAATCCCAGGGTGCTTGAGCAAGAACACATTCAACCTATCGGGCAAAAGGAACTCCCTCTTAAAATGCCCCAACTTCACAATCGAAGCCTTCTTCCAAAGAGTCAAAGACAACAACTCATGTACCAAACCGACATTCCTCTTCTCCATCTCCTTGGACCCCTCCACCAAACCTCGAGGATCCGAATACGGCGAAATGTAAGGAATTTCGTCGAATTCGCGAAATCTCTCCCAGGATTTCACCCAACTAGACGGCAAGGAACATGAAAAACGTGGCGGCGTACCGTGCTTCGCAGCGGAGGATTCGACGGCGGAGACTGCGAGGTCAGGGTCCCAATGCAGCAACTCAATGGCCATGGAACTCCTCCTGCCGCTCTCGTTGACGATACGGAACAAATTAGGGTAGTTGGGCAGGATCCTGATTACGTAATCGTCGGGGAAGCCAAACGCGCGTTTGAATTCGTTGATTTTGAGGACGGTGAGTCTGTTGCGGAGGGTTAGCATGAGAAGTTTGGCCAAGCGGCGAGCGAAGAGGGGTTGGAGGGAGTCGATGAGGGAGTGTTCCTGTGCGACGAGGTTCATCATGCGTTTGGTGAGGCGGCAGCGGTTATCGTGGATTTCGAAGCAGCATGGGTACTTAGAGAGCCAGTTGAGGGCTTTGCCCTGGAGATCGAGGGTTTTGAACTTCTTCTGAAGGGTTTCGATGGGGATTTCGTTGTTGGGGTATCGGAGGATGATGTTCTTTATCTGGTTGTTCACTATCCATCGTCGATTGCGTGAGAGTGCTGATTCTAACTCTGCTTCCTTCTTCATCGACCACAGAGACAATCTTCGGAGAAAAAACCATTGCTGTATCAAAGACACCCTGGCCTCCACATGATTAAAATTTCCTATTCTCATCATCATTGAATTCACGAACAAGAAATGGAACCAGACTCTACCCTGTTTTACTTATACATTATAGAAGAATAGAATTAAACTTGATTCCATCCCATCCAAGAATCAAATTATCATCATCTCTGAATATGGTTGCTTTTCCATTTGGTGAAGGTTGTTGTATAGTATGTGAATATATCACGTTTTTATTCTATTTTAAATTATTCTGGAATGCATGCGGAAGCTACTCATGTTTCCCACAGAAAAATGTCATCAATACAAAAAATTCGCGTAAAAACGACCATCCCATATAATAAATGCTGGTGCCATAACGTCCAGACACAGATACAATATCAACGTGATACAGCGATACAATCAGAGTTAAATATATTATATATGTAATTTACTAGTTACTGTAATCATATTAAAATAAAATAATATAAATGTCATTCTTATGTGAAATCATCTATAAAAAATAATTCATTTTTAGTTTATTACATCTCAGTGTCACATCTAATTAATTCAAAATTGCAAATGAATATAGTATCCAAGGATATCAAAGTTGGACAAAGAATGAGTAATAAGATTCATTACATCACACGAATCTTATTTAACAAACCCGCATAATTATGAAGATGTTAATATTTCAGTCACTTCAAATCCTCAGAGCCGGGTGCAGAGAATTTGAATGACTGACACACAAGAAATAATAAAGACGCCGTTCATCTCAAGAGAAAGATGTTCCACAACAGAGGAGGCGATGGTATTATTATGACTGTTCATTTTCCCAAATTCCAGAAGCCAAGCATGATACTTTACTATTACAACAATTTCAGAAACAAGACCAGGTTTTCACGTTTATTACTAACCTCCCAAGAACTGTATATAACTCTTCCTAATTGGTGGCATTACATTTTGGATGCTACATGCAGGCTTGACAATAAATATCTCCACCCCCTCTTTTTTTTTTTTTTTTTTTTTTTTTTTTTTTTTTAACTTACGAATGGCATGCTAAAATAGAAGAGAACGTTCAACATACATCAATCCACATTACATAACGGCCGCACATATTGGAGAAAATTTGGAGATCTGAACCCCCTATTCATGTGCCTCGAGATACCACATCAAAATAAAACGTAAAGGCTTTGTCTACTCTTGATTGAAATGGTCGTGCTTTCCTGTAAAACACCTGTAAGCACCACATACGACTCCAAATAATGCCTCTCAAACTATACTAGGAGGATCCCCAAACCAGCTGCAGGTAGCACGGGCCCAGCGTGTTCTTATGCAGTCCACCAAAGGCGCATGCTGGGAAGGCTCCGGTTTAGATACTTCATTGTCCTTCCCAGCAGAGTCACTAGCACTAGGAGCAGATGAAACCTTCACATCTGCCATAAATTCCTCAGGCGTCCACCTTGGAGGCACTGAAACTCTCAATTTTGTCAGCCGGGGTCTTTGTAGTGGAGTTTCACCCGCAGAATTTACTTGGCTGCCATTCAGATCTGATTTAGCAATCCCATTAAAATGGTATAGATCAAAGACCTTCTTACCCATCAATCCTGATGAATCCTTCAAACCTCCCAAACTTTTGTCTAGATCCAAAATTACTTGCCAGAATTCACTCCACACAATGAACCCTGCAGAGCAAAGATGTTCCAGCTTCTCTGGTGGAAATTTGATATCTGTTTCTCTGAGGACTTGATGGAAACCTTCCACACTAATGAAACCACCACCTCCACTCTGATCTTGTGCATCAAAGGCTTTGCGTATCTGTGTTTCCCTTCCTTCCAGTTCATTCTCACTTTGAACGCTGGGGTCTAGAGCAAACAGCACAGTGTAATGGGATTCACTCCCCACAACCCATATAGGCCACTTTGGAGATTTCAGATGCTGACCAACCTTGCAAAAATTCAGGGATTCCAAAAGTGTGAGAAATCCAACTTCCACATCTCGAGATATACCTTTTAGAAACATCCCTCCCCCTAAATCCATCCTTCCATCAAACACATTAGGGACGGCCTCCCCACAGAGCAGTAGGTTCACAATTTCCTGCAGCACAAGATTCAAAGAAAAAGACAAACTCATATTCTAGTTGTACAGCATTATTTATCAGCATTACTTAAGGATGGGAGCTCTTTCCAATTATATGTATCACGTATAGTACCTGAGAGGCATGCCCAAAAGGTGCTGTAACCAGTGGTAGGCTGGGATCATCCCTGTCGCTTTGAACCAAGTCCTAAAGGAGAGCAAAATATTAAATGCATTGACTAATAATTTTTCAAGTCAAGTCATAATAACAACTGATGCAAATTCACTTATCCAGATGAATTTATCACAACTAACTTACTACCATTTTATTCATCACATTCAAGGATGAGAGAACATAATAGACTCAATTTTCTAAAAACCATATAAATAGAACTAGTTTTCTTTAAAGGATGTAGCAACAATTGTCCCACTGCTTTACACAGCTTTGAACCCATATCAGCTCAAAATTTACAGGAGATTAAGATGAAATTTGGATCTTACAATCCTGGATCTAACTCGATGTTGATCCCTGAGTACGCAAGTTGATTCAAGCATATGAAGATATTGTCATCCACATTACTTCAATCCAGATTCCACAATATCTCGGTATAAACTATACTAATCAGTGGCTGCGAGTGGACACCACACTTCAGATTTTGTGTTGAATCAATATTTTATGATTACTATTGTATTAGGAGTCTTGTTATGTTAGAAGCGTTATTGGGCTAAACATTATATTGGTTGTATCACGCTTGTAATTGAACTAGGTTATATTTTATTATATTATTATAAACAAGATTGTAATGTTAGCGCTTTCTTAGCACACTATAAAAATTATTTAGAGGCATAATTAGTAAATACAGTAAATTCTCTCATTTTAATTTTCCACCCAATTACTACAATTTCAACTTGGTATCAATGTTACAATCATGTCCGTGCCATGTCCATGGTGACAACAAAGATTCCAAAGTAGTCTTGTGTATTTCTTTTCTGCATCTTACTTCAAAATTTCAATCTCCATATTAGTTCTGAAGAATAAATAGAACCACTACTAAACCAGTGCTATCATCTCAAAATCACAATCATTCATTTTCCTATAATAGTAATGTTTACTTTCACTTCTCTTTTCCATTCAATTATGCTTTCAGCAGAATCCTTACAAGCTTGTTGGCTTTGTGACTTTTCAGAAACAATTTCTTGACTACGTCTACACATTCAATAAACCATTTCCCAGAAAAGCACTAAATCAAAATTTTCCCTCAAGATTGGTGAACCAGGAAGAATTGTCACAAATATTAACCACATTCCGAAAATAGCCCATTTATGGTAAAAACAAACAGCATCTTCAAGTAAATTTTTTGAATTTAGAGTTTAACAAACAAATCAGAGAACCAAACATGAAAATCTTTTAGATTATGTTTTAAGAGAAGCTTAAAATTAAAAAAAAAAAAAACCTCGGGTAAAATCATTAATCACCGACCACTATAAGACCACTTTGGCTCCAGGAGCTCAGGATCCTATCAAGTTTCTGAACAACTAAAGAAGCATGAATTGAATTCAAGGGGGATGGGGAATGGCATCAAGAGACCCTGATATTTTTTTTAAGCCAATTCAAGCCGCAGCAACACATTAATTATCTAGGTTGTCATTGGCCTCCTGCCAATTTCCAAGCATTTTAAAGACTTACATTCATACCTCAAATACAATGCATTACCGGGACAACCAAAACACAATAAATAATTCTATCACCTTGTCATTGGTTTAAATTGTTTGGTTTGTCCGTCCTTAAAACAGAAATAGGCTACTATTTTCCATTACATGAATTATAGGAGCAAGCAATTAGAAGTACAAACTCAATCAAGCTAAGAATACAGTTAACAAGTCACCCAGCGGAATTCTTCTAATTATGCAAAAAGAGTTTGTATATTAAGTCACAAGTAGTTCATTCTTAGTAGGAAGAAAAGAAAATGGAAGGAAAAATAGTCCAATATCTCTTGCTTTAAAAGACAGTGAATTCAGGGTCTGTAAAATGCAATGTGCAGTAGAAGAGCTTGAAGCAGGCAAACATACCAGTCCTCGAGAAAGTAAAGCAGAGATTAGGAAAAGCAATGCTCCCATTCGACTTTGGAAGAAGGGAAGATTTGCTTCAAGCCGTTGCAATGCAGTTGTTTGTGATGTGCACGTTTCGACTCTAAGAACTTTCTGCAGATCCACGGCAGATTCAATAGAAAGACCTTGAAGTGATTTTGCAATAACCTGTTAATTAGACAAGACTTCATTCATCAGATAAGGTTATCATGGGAGTGTTAATGTAGAAGACAATAATAATAAGATAGGGAATACAATTCAAAATATTGCCAACAAGATGCCATGCAAAAAAACAATATCAGTGTACAATAACCAAGGTACCTCGTCCTCTGAAATCCCTTCAAAACGTGGAATGTGATTCTCTGGAAAGCTCAAAGTTGCAATCACAGCCCTTCTATTACTTCCACATGAAAATAAAATTTCAGCCATACTTCTTACGAGGGCCCTGCCACAAAATCACACAACAGAAATATATCATTAAGCACTGCATATGTAAAAACCATGAAAGAACACACTGACCACTTTTAAAGACCAGTGGAACTCAGAAGGACATCAGATAGGAACAAAGATTTATAAACATACGAATATGATTCAACAAGACTAGATTTGGTTAATAAGGATGTCATAGTAGAATCACAATAGAAGACACTTATAAAAAAAATGGAAATTTTAATTCAATCTTATTTCCAACAAGATGCATAAATAACCAATATTAGTACAATAACCAAGGTACCTCATCCTCTGAAATCCCTTCAAAAGGCTGAACATAGGAGAATCTGAAATAAGCACATTTAAATATATGGACATATACTAATAAGCAAATGAAGTCCACAACCAGAAAACCTGAAATCTTCACCATTCAATAAGAAAAATGAGAAATAAAGATTAAACTATTATGAACCCACAGAAAACCCAAGAACTTGCACTTGTACTAAATACCACATTCAAATAAATAAATAAAATAAGTGAATAAATACTACATAGATAATTTGAGAGCTAGGACCAAGAATTCGCCCAATGCTTGGTCATCATAGTCAGTTGATGAAACAGGGGGAAAGAAAAGTTATTTAGACACACCAAATCTTGAATATGCTTAATAAGCCAGTATAAGACTAAGACCAAGGTAAAGGTATAACGAGCTAAAAACTAACACTTGGTGTAATCCTAAAATTAAAGGAAAATTACTTGTGGCATTATATTGCCTTCTCACCCTAGCCATGACCCTTCATACATATATCCTAGATTGAATGAATAAGAAATACAAACTCCTTTCTTCAGTAGATCACTCCATAATACCTCTCCTGACCATGTGCCTTTTCTAAATTAGTGAAGAATCACATACAAGCCCTTTTATTCTTTTGACAATGCTCCACCAAAAAGCATAAGTATATTGTTTTCCGGAGAACCTACTCGGCATTAACCAATACTTTGAATTGGGTAGTCAAACTTCCCCTAGATATGAAATAAGTCCAAGCAAAGTTTTCCATATAATTTCCTTAAACATATGCCACCTTCCTTTTCTAGGTTCGTAGGATGTTCTTCCCGTTTCATAAAACAAGTTTCAGCCATTTTAAAGTCATAAACTAATGAAAAATCTAGGATATAATGGTAGATTTACCCTCTCCGCTTGCTTTTCCTCGGCCATAATTTACATGTGCATCCAAGTACCTCTGGATGTTCTCCCCACATAAACATTTATTTCCCTTCTGAAGAAATCTTTTCTCCTAATAGTATTATCTGGATTATAGTTTCTAAGAGTTGCCAAAATTTTATTTTTATACAAGCTTCAAAATCTACCTGAAATACTAATAATCGAAATTAAGTATTCCCCTTCCCACCACAGATATTACCGCTATGAACCTATCTGCTAGGCTGTTACATTTATAACATCATTCTTTCAAAAGTTAGCTACAATTATACCCATCTTATTTCTTGATTTAAAAATCACAACTTAAAAACCCGAAGTGTTAAATTCCTTTACCTTTTCTCCTACCCAGTTAGTTTAATTTTTTTTCTCTCCTTTAACATGTATATAAAATTGATAAACCTAATCATGGTGTATACTATTTCCACTGATTAACCTGTAGCTACATGTATGCCTGCCATTCTGTTCCTAAACAAATAATTTTCCAGCAAATAAACTTTTTTGCCCACAACAATTTGTGGAAATGTGGGTATACTTGCATTTTTGTCCATATCAAGGCAGACAGTAACTATGAGAACCCTTCCCTAAAAGCTAGTTGCCAAACAGAGAGAACCCAAAACTACTACATCGAGCATCTCATAAACTCAATATGGGACTTAAACATCTCATGTTATCCAAGTCCTTATAAAAGACTGCTCCAAAGAGTCAAGGTCTCAGTAGTTGATTGACACTCTACAATGCTTCAATTAAACCCTGCACTGGTAGCCTTTTCCAGTACAATCACAACCTGCTCAAATACCAATTGATACAAACAAAGCCGAGCATTTGAGAAACCTCCCTTGCAAAGTTGGGGTGGGGGGCGAGGGTGAACCAAACACTTATTCCACCAAACATCCTATAATCCTCAATGTTGGATTCAGATGCCTCATGGTATCCAAGTTTCTATAAAAGACTTTATATTAAGTTGTGACACAATTTTGTTGATTGAACAAATACTACTGCTGTCTACTGCTCATGAAATAGAACAAGTTAACACCGAACTCGATCAAAATTGAAATTATTAAAAGCAAACATATAAAACAATATTAAAAAGAATAGTTAATTGAATAAAAAACAGTATTCATGTTGACAATACACCAGGAAACAGGGCGCTATAGACCAAAGAAAATGGCTGAATAAAGACATGAAGTACAGAATACAAAAAATGGATATAATTTTATTATAATGAATTTTACCAAGCTAAGCAGAAACGATTGGTCAGGAGAAAGTTAATCACCTTACTTTTACACCTTCAGGGAGTGAAGAAAAAGTATAAGATGGAACAGACAGACTTTTAAATGATGCACCCAGACCCTTTTGTGGCAGGCATGGTACATCTTTCAACTCATCACTGAAGAAAATGATGTGTTTAAGCACAAATGCCTGAAAAGTTAAAGAAAAACATGAGCAAAACCAACACAGGACAAAAACATGCTTTTAGGAATTTACATTATGTCAAATTCTTTAAAGTTGGTGGAGATATCACATTGATATATTACCAAATTATAACATATAAGTCGATGCAAATCTTCCATTACAAGTCAATTTTATGATATTGAATTAAGCTTAAGGTCCATCTTTTATGATTCTATTAGAGTTTGTCCTAACAAGATCCATTGGGTCTATCATGTCTCCATTATCAAGACCATCCACAAATAATTAGTCTAACACTCAAGATGTCTAGTCCTCGGTAAGAGGTGTGTTGAATATGTCATATCAACTAAAGTTATGTGGTCAAATTATAGTATATAAGTGAGTGTAAACCCTACCATACAAGTCAGTTTTATGAGATTGAATTAGACTCAAAATCTTCTTTCTAAAAAGAATAAATAAATGAAATAAAAATAATAAATCAATATTTAATTATACACTCACAAGCGAGCTCAGTTGTTACAACAGTATATTTATTCATTGAATCAACAAAAGTCAACACTACTAAAGTGGAAAAGTTAAAATGATCCACCGGGTGTGGGTGTGGGTGGAGAACATATAATCTGCCCCGTGGATACCTCTTTACTTCTTAAACTTATTATTACATCTTTTTTTATGAAATAAAATTTATTTTTTCTTAATTATAATGAATTTTTAAAGAATAAACATATGCACACAATAATTATGTATACAGATTACTATAAAGTATATAAATGAACTTGATATGTTTTTTGCAATACTATTTAATTTAATAAAAAATAAAATTAATAAATAGTTATAATATGATTTTTTCTTCAAGATGTTTAAATTCTTAATATTTGTCGATATCCATGAATACCCGGGGTCTGTATGAATACCACAAATATGAATGTAGGAATATACCTGCAGTCATCATCCCCATTCCCATCCTTACATGAGAGTAAGAAGACATCATTAAATTTCTTTTACTTGAAACATATACATGGGAAATCATATAAAGAAAACACCGAATAGATTTATCATACAGCCATTTGCTAATATTTTCTGACTACAAAATACTTGTTTACTGCCTATAGTTAATACGTGTACCACACAGTCAGTGTACATTCTAGAGGTTAAAGCACTCATTTAGTGCTTATTGTTTCACCCAAAACCATTGTAAAACAGTCTCAATAGTTTAAGGACAGTTATGCATATTAGCTGGGTTTGTTATACTGAAGGTCCCTATTTGGAGTGAAATCATCACAACCAGATCAGTAGCACTTTCATTGTTTGAAAAAGGGACTTCTTAAACAGATCCGAAAAATGGACAGCATTGAAAAAATGTAGCAATTACTTGTATAGCTGCCAAAACGCCACAGGGACCGCCTTCATGCTGCACTAGGCCCATTGATGTTACAGGATCAGAGCTAAACCTATGGTGCAGTTTTTCAAAGTATTAGCAATAAAAAGCAAGTACACAATCTTATCTGAATTTAAAAGTATTGAAATCAAACTTAAGAGAAAAGAAACTTTGAATTGATTATACTGAGTTTTATAGAAGTGATGAGCTTCTGTTTACAGCAGTTACACATAGACTACAGATGCGTTCTAACTGACCGGATCAGTTGTAACAACCTGATTATGACAGCTGTAACAATCTACTCAATACAACAGATAACAGGGTGGTAACTAACTGGAAAATTGATAAAAGGTATTATACACAAACAAAAGGTATACAAAAAATAATTCAAAAGTCAAAACATCAATATGTTAAAAAATATAACATGCAGATGAAGAGTTGCAAACACACATTCATGATTTCCATTATAATGATGTTTTTTCGGTTAAATTCATCCATTCATAAATTATGTTTCACAAATACAAAATGAGCAGCATAGCAATAGTTTCACAGCAGGAAGGTTCAACTGGACATGATAAGCAAGTTTCAAAATAAGAAATATTGGTCCTTGATTAAAGGACAAGATACAAACATCTCGTGCCAATATTTAGTTGTTATATTAAAAATACCTCCACAGAAGCTCAAAAATGAAAATAGTCTCCAAGTAACTAACAAATAATATCAAGGAATGACAACACATGTTCATGATTTCCTTTATAATGATGTTTTTTCAGTGAAATTAATCCATTCATAAATTATGCTTCACAAATAGAAAATGAGCAGCATAGCAATAGTTTCACAGCAGAAAGGTTCGATTGCACTTGATGTTCAGAAGCAAGTTTCGAAATAAGAAATATTGGTCATTGATTAAAGGACATGATACAAACATCTTGTGCAAATATTGAGTTATTACATTAAACATACCTCAACAGGAGATAATAAAATGAAAATATTCTCCAAGTAACAAACAGATGATATCAAGGAACCACAAAAACCAGGCATGGCTTAGCTATCTAATTAAGAAGGAATGTAGCATCAAGTGAACAAAATCACTTTGTATGACAAATAATTTTGCCACTCTACAACATACAAAAAGGATTATGTTCAATAGCAATGTTGCATTCTTCTGTGGTTTTCTTTTTGTTAGTTTTTCTCAAGTAGTTTCAACAGGAACTTTTTCATTCTTTACCAAGCAAGTAGAACCAACCAATTATTTCATAAACTGCATCCATCAAGCAATCAATGAAGAATCGTACACAAGAAATTTGTCTAACACCAGTACTACGTAAGAACTTCAACCCTAGCAGCCCTCATTTAGTTAGTCAGGCTTTCACATAGGAAGTTCTACACTTTCTCCAGAGGAAAAGAGAAAAAAGGCATATTGACAATACGTTAACTAATACAGTTTTATTTTTACTGCATTCCTATACCTTTTCTAAATCTTATTCCTTACTTTTTGAATGATCATTCACCAAGACTTTAGCGATTAAGGTATATTTACAAAACCCTCGATATGTTTTACTGCTGGGAAAATGCATTATTTTGAAGATAAAGTTCCAATTTCCCCCTTTTTCTTGTAATATATTGTATTTTCCAATGCCAGAATATACAGGTTCGATTTTATATTGATTAATAATGAGAGCATGGCAGTGAAGTCATGGGATTTTCAAGACTGTATGAGTAACTGAGCTCACTTCAGAATCAGAAATATGATACAAATAGATACATATCCTGATTCAGAACAAACATATTATATCCAACTCCGACTCCAATCACATAGAAACAAGAAACACATACCGCTGGATAACATAACAACATTATGGGGGGAAGCAGGAATATGCATCGAACATTAAATAAGAAAAACAAAGCACCAAAATAGGTATACCAATTACATCCTCATCTAGAAAATGAAAGTATGCAACAGGGGTTTCAACACAAGAACATGTTAAAGATTTGTGTCTATTAATCCTACACTTGGCAACATATCCATACACTTCAGATAAATTAATAAGTAATTTGAAATTATAAAATACCGTATTCCCTGGTTGCTCCACTGTGCAAGAATCCCCTTAGAGACTTCATTTCCAAACACCATAGAAAACAATTGATTTGCTTCTTCCGCTGAAAGTTCCTTACTCGAATTCACACTCTTCAAACGCAACTCCTCTCTCCTCCCCAATTCACCACTTTTCTTCCCCGGTGGCAATGATGATGGCAAAACCCTCACCGCTGCCGCTATCCGCTTCTCTGCCGCCGCCGCCATGAGCTCCCTCCGCCGGGTCTTAGACTCTGGCGAATCTTCCGACGATTCCGAAACCGCCCCGGCGGCGGCATCCTGCGGCTTGCTGCGCTTCGTCTCCGGCGTCGCGCGTTGCATGCTCATTCGAATCGCCATTTGCAAATCCTCGTCCTCTCCTCGATCCCCCATTCCCGAACGGATCAAAAATTTCAAAACCAAAACCACGCAAAGACAGAGAAACCCTAGAAGAATTATTTTTAGGGCTCCGTTTCTCGGCGATCGAGAATCGAAGCTTCTGGAATGGAGTGTTTCGCAAAATCGAACTTCGATTGGAGCGAATTGAAATTCGAAACGCAAGGGAGGGGCAAAAGTGGAAATGAATTTGTGAGAGGGTGGCGACGACAATAGCGGGTTTTGGCGGGGGTGAGTCCCCGACGGAAGCGTGGAGTGGGTGAAAACGGTGTCGTGTGAGGATGAATCTTTGTAGTGGTATTATATGCGTAATGACTGCGAGGCCCCTCTGTTAAAGATTCGCGTAGTGGTAGAGTGAGTAATTTCAGTGAAAGTTGAGGGTAGTATAAGGAAAGAAACATTAAAAAAATAATTTTGCAGTTTATAAGAGAAGCCACCGGCGATACTTTCCTTTAGCGAGGAGGAAACAAAAAGCTCCTCTGCTTTACCTATCGAAAAAAAAAGGAGGAATATGAAAAAAAATTATTAATTATTGTTTATTGTTTTTAAAATTTATCTATTCTTTATTAGGGATGTAAAAGCAATTACGTGGATACTTGTGAATAAAATTTATAACGGGTAGAGTGAATATTGTAAATGGATATTCGCAGATAATGGATACGAATAAATTTTACACCCGCTTGTTAACATGTTTCTTATCAATTGGTTTTAAAATAGATTATCTCTTTCTTTGTAAATTGTCAATCAACACTATTTAAATAGATTACTTGAACTTGGTTTGAAATTTATGAATGTTATGTACTGTATTTCATTTGAATTTATGATTAAAATATATTATTAAAAAAATTTATTTTTATTTTGCAAATACCCGCAGATATATGTGGATATTAAGAAAACATGCGAGTAACCGCATAATGGATACCCACACGGATATGAGAACGAATACGGGATGAACAACGGTAGGGTAAGGGGGAGTTACTACCCATAACTAGGGATGACAAAAATACTCCTGTTCGTAGGTATCCGCGGATAAAATCTGCGACGAATAGTTTTTGCACTTGGTGACTGGCTTGAAGAAATAAATAGGTCAAATCAGATAGGTAAATATGTTAGGCACATTGAACAAATATGTGAAACGCTATTTGTTACTTTGCGTACAATTTTTTAAATTTTACTAATCAATTTCTTTTTATCATCCGAAGAGATGTACTTCTTATTTACAACAAATTTAATTACAATTCATAAAAATCAACCTTTAAATTTTGCACTAGGTGGCTCGCTATAAGAAAAAAATAGGCCAAGCAAGTTACGCAAATAAGTGGACACATTGAAAAAATATGTGGATAACTGCTTGCTACCTTGCGTACGAATTTTTAAATTTTACTAATCAAACCCTTTCTTTATCACCGAAAGGGATGTACTTTGTACCATAAATTTGATTACAAGTCACAAAAATCAACCCTTATTGTTTGCACTAGGTGGCTCACTTGAAGAAAAAAAATAGACCAAACCAGATAGGCAAATAAGTGGGGCACATTTAACAAATATGTGGAAAACTACTTGTTACTTTGCGTACAATGTTTTAAATCTTACTAATCAATCTTTTTTTATCATACAGAGGGATGTACTTCTTATGTACCACAAATTTGATTACAAATCACAAAAATCAACCCTTATTATTTGCACAACGTGGCTGCCTTGATGAAAAAAACAGGAAGGCAAATAAGAGGGGCACCTTGAACAAATATGTGCAAAGTTGCATGTTACTTTGAGTACAAATTTTTAAATTTTGATAATCATTTTTTTATCATCCAAAATATGTACTTCTTTTATACCACAAATTTGATTACAAGTCAAAAAAATCAACCCTTATTATTTGCACAAGGTGGCTGTCCTTGAAGAAAAAAATAGGAAGGCAAATAAGAGGGGCACTTCAAAAAATATGTGGGAAGTTGCTTGTTATTTTGAGCATCAATTTTTTTTATCATCCAAAAGATGTACCTCTTATATACCACAAATTTGATTGCAAGTCACAAAAATAACCCTTATTATTTGCACAAGGTGGCTGCCTTGAAGAAAAAATAGGTAGGCAAATAAGAGGGACACCTTGAACAAATATATGGCAAGGTTCTTGCTACTTTGAGTACAAATTTTTAAATTTTGATAATCAATTTTTTTTATCATCCAAAAGATGTACTTCTTGTGTACTACAAATTTGATTACAAGTCACAAAAATCAACCACCGTTATTATTTGCACAAGGTCTGCCTTGAAGAAAAAAATAAGAAGGTAAATAAGAGGGGCACCTTGAACAAATATTTGGGAAGTTGCTTGCTACTTTGAATACAAATTATTAAATTTTTATAATAAATTTTTTTATCATCCAAAAGATTTACTTTTTTATGTACCACAAATTTGATTACAAGTTAGAAAAATCTAGCCTTATTATTTGCACAAGGTGGTTGCCTTAAACAAAAAAGTAGGTAGGCAAATAAGAGGTGCACCTTGAACAAATACGTGGGAAGTTGCTTGCTACTTTGAGTACAAATTTTTAAATTTTGATAATCAATTTTTTTTATCATCCAAAAGATGTACTTCTTATATACCACAATTTAGATTTCAAGTCACAAAAATCGACCCATATTATTTGCACAAAGTGGCTGCCTCGAAGTAAAAAATAGGAAGGCAAATAAGAGGGGCACATTGAAAAAATATATGGGAAGTTGTTTGCTACTTTGAGTACAAATTTTTAAATTTTGATAATCAAATTTTTTTTACCATCCAAAACATTTTCTTATTATATACCACAAATTTGATTACAAGTTAAAAAAAATTCCACCCTTATTATTTGCACAAGGTGGCTGCCTTGAAGAAAAAATAGGTAGGCAAATAAGAGGGGCACACACCTTGAACAAATACGTGCAAAATTGCTTGCTACTTTGAGTACAAATTTTTAAATTTTGATAATCAATTTTTTTTATCATCCAAAAGATGTACTTCTTATATATCACAAATTTGATTTCAAGTCAGAAAAATCAACCCTTATTATTTGAACAAGGTGGCTATAGTAAAAATAGGTAGGCAAATAAGAAGGCAACTTGATCAAACATATGGGAAGTTTGCTTGCTAGTTTGAGTACAAATTTTTAAATTTTGATAATCAATTTTTTTTATCATCCAAAACATGTACTTATTCTATACCCCAAATTTTATTACAAGTTAAAAAAAATAAACACTTATTATTTGCATAAGGTGGCTGCCTTGAACAAAAAATAGGTAGACAAAGAAGAGGGGCACCTGGAACAAATATGTGGGAAATTGCTTGCTACTTTGAGTAAAATTTTTTAAATTTTCATAATTAATTTTTTTTATCATCTAAAAGATGTATTTATTATATACCACAAATTTGATTACATGTCACAAAAGTGAAACCTTTTTATTTGCACAAGGCGGGGCTGCCTCGAAGAAAAAATTAGGAAGGCAAATAAGAGGGGTATCTTGAACAAATACGTGGGAAGTTGCTTGCTACTTTGAGTACAAATTTTTAAATTTTGATAATCAATTTTTTTTTATCATCCAAAAGATGTACTTCTGATATACCACAAATTTGAATACAAGTCAGAAAAATCAACCCCTCATTATTTGCACAAGTTGGCTGCCTTGAAGAAAATTTGAAGGAAAATTGCACAAGGTGGCTGCCTTGAAGAAAATTTGAAGGCAAATAAGAGGGCACCTTGAAAAATATGTGTGAAATTGCTTGTTACTTTGAGTACAAATTTTTAAATTTTGATAATCAATTATTTTTATCATTCAAAATATTTACTTCTTATATACCACAAATTTGATTACAAGTTAGAAAAATCTACCCTTATTATTTGCACATGGTGGCTGCGTTAAAGAAAAAATAGGTAGGCAAATAAGAGGGGCACCTTGAACAAATACGTGGGAAGTTCCTTTCTACTTTGAGTGCAAATTTTTAAATTTTGATAATCAATTTTATCATCCAAAAGACGTACTTCTTATATACCACAAATTTGATTATAAGAGGGGTGTGTACCTTGAACCAATATGTGAGAAATTGCATGCTACTTTGAGTACAAATTTTTAAAAGTTGATAATCAATTTTTTTTTATTATCCAAAACATTTTCTTATTATATACCACAAATTTTATTAAATTTAAAAAAAATTCAACCCTTATTATTTGCACAAGGTGGCTGCCTTGGAGAAAGAATAGGTAGGCAAATAAGAGTGTCACCTTAAACAAATTTGTGGGAAGTTGCTTGCTAATTTGAGTACAATTTTTTAAATTTTGGTAATCAATTTTTTTTTATCATCCAAAAGATGTACTTCTTATATACCACAAATTTGATTACAAGTCAGAAAAATTCAACCCTTATTATTTGCACAAGGTGGCTGCCTCGAATAAAAAAATTGGAAGGCAAATAAGAGGGGCACCTTGAACAAATATATGAGAAATTGTTTGCTACTTTAAGTACAAATTTTTGAATTTTGATAATCAAATTTTTTTTATCATCCAAAAGATGTACTTCTTGTATACTACATATTTGATTACAAGTCACAAAAATCAACCGTTATTATTTGCACAAGGTGCCTGTCTTGAAGAAAAAAATAAAAAGGCAAATAAGAGGGTCACCTTGAACAAATATTTGGGAAGTTGCTTGCTACTTTGAGTACAAATTTTTAAATTTTGATAATCAATTTTTTTTATCATCCAAAAGATGTACTTCTTATATACCACAAATTTGATTACAAGTTAGAAAAATCAACCCTTATTATTTGCATAAGGTGGCTGGCTTGAAGAAAAAAATATGAAGGCAAATAAGAGGGGCACCTCAAGAAATATGTGTGAAATTGCTTGCTACTTTGAGAACAAATTTTTAAATTTTGGGAATCATTTTTTTTATCATCCAAACTATGTACATCTCATATACCAAAAATTTGATTACAAGTCAGAAAAATCAACCCTTATTATTTGCAGAAGGTGGGCTGCCTTGAAGAAAACATGAAGGCAAATAAGAGGGGCACCTTGAAAAAATATTCATCCAAAATATTTACTTCTTATAAACCACAAATTTGATTACTAGTTAGAAAAATCTACCCTTATTATTTGCATAAGGTGGGCTGCCTTGAAGAGAAAATAGGTAGGAATATATAAGAGGGGTACCTTGAACAAATATGTGAGAAGTTGCATGCTACTTTGAGTACAAATGTTTAAATTTTGATAATGAGTTTTTTTTTTTATCATCCAAAACATTTTCTTATTTTATACCACAAATTTGATTACCAATTAAAAAAATTCAACCCTTATTATTTGTACAAGGTGGCTGCCTTGAAGAAAGAATAGGTAGGCAAATAAGAGGCCCACCTTGAACAAATACATGGGAAGTTGCTTGCTACTTTGTGTACAATTTTTTAAATTTTGATAATCAATTTTTTTTATCTTCCAAAAGATGTACTTCTGATATACCACAAATTTGATTATAAGTAAGAAAAATCAACCCTTATTATTTGCACAAGGTGGTTGTCTTGAAGAAAATTTGAAGCCAAATAAGAGGGGCACCTTGAAAAATATGTGTGAAATTGCTTGCTACTTTGAGTACAAAATTTTAAATTTTGATAATAAATATTTTTTATCATCCAAAACATTTACTTCTTATATATCAATAATTTGATTAAAAGTTAGAAAAATCACCCTTATTATTTGCACAAGGTGGCTGCCTTAAAGAAAAAATAGGTAGGCAAATAAGAGGGGCACCATGAACAAATACGTGGGAAGTTGGTGTACAAATTTTTAAATTTTGATGATCAATTTTTTTT
>Ga0214544_1004867_pt1 | contig 26561 bp, 20 predicted proteins | sample CNSS3metaG_FD_160074 | JGI IMG/M metagenome (GOLD analysis project Ga0214544, IMG submission 160074) | Root nodule microbial communities from cowpea collected in UCLA plant growth center, Los Angeles, California, USA - CNSS3 | ecosystem: Host-associated > Plants > Roots > Nodule | place: USA... | reverse complement strand
AATATAGAGGCAATAAATCTTTTTATATCATTAATATATAATAATTAATATTCGTGTTACGTACTTTTGCAATTCCATATTACAATTGTACGACATTTTTTCTCGATTTGAGTTGAAAGTGAGATGAAAATGTAGAACATAATGTCCTATTGAAAGAAGAGTCAATAATGAGTTTTTTTTTTTTTTTTTTCTTTATTATATTATTTATATTTGTGTTACTATAACATACTTCCTTTTATATTATTGAAATGAACTTAACATTAGTTATTAACAACATACTTTACTTAAATCAAATGAAGTTACTTAACATGCATTTATCTTAAGATGATGATGAAATTAAAGAATGTAAAAGTCAATTTAATGTGTTTATAAACTTAACAGAATGTCATTCTTTTGATTATCTTGAAAGAAATAAGAACAGTTTAGTTATTCAGAAAAAAAATATATATATATATATATATAAAAATACGAGAATATGGAGAAGAAAGGGAGCACCGAGAGCGTAAGGTTTCAGCGTTTTAGGTTAGATTTATAAAGCCCAATATGAGGGTCCACCGTTACTTGTGCTTGTAAAAGAGTTGTAAAATGTTTTAATTATCTTTTATTAAATAAGACCAGTAATTCAATTTTTTAAAAGCATGAAAATAGATATGAAATCATAATTTTGTAGGATATGCATAATATACTAACAACATTATGAAATTAGTAAAAAATAAATAAAATTCTTATCTCCTCCATGAACACCCTTCCTGTAATTTTTGATACATTCGGATAAGATAAACTTGCATGCAATTGTTTTTTTATCTCCTCCAGAATGATGCTTCCCTTCTTTATCTGTTTAGAAGATGCAATAATAAAAAATATCATTTGTGAATAAAATCTCTGCCATGGGTTTCTAGCTGTTTAAAGCAATGTTTAATAATTTGATATAGTATTACATTTCTGAGATAGATAAGCTATTTTACTTGATTTTACGAGATGAATAAATAGAGTGTTTTTGTTAATGTAATGAAGTATATACTTTGATACTGTGTTCACTTGAGGTATTTGACTGTAACACAAATATAAATTAAGGTTTTCATGTGTTTTATAAATTTATTAAATTAAAAAATGATAAAAGTTAATCCTTTACTTGTCTTGAAATAAAAATAAGAAAGAATAGTTATAAAAATATAAAAATTGAAACCGATAGATAATATCATACCAGGAATTTAGCAGAAGGTTTCAGTACAAAATAATCATATAAAGTTTATATACATAATGATTTAACCGAATAAATATATATGTCTTAACATTAATAAAGTTAATTTAAAAAAATAAATTAGACTTAGTTATATATCAAATTATGTTTTGAGGTACACTGAGTCTTATACACATACAAGATTTTTCAAATATATAATAAGTATATAAATGATCTTAAAATTTGTACTTTAAATAAAAAATCTAAAAAATTATATTCCTGCATAACAAGACTATCACAAACTATAATATATAATCATATAATCTATCAATGAGAAGAAAAGTATACAACATTGATATATTAAGATACTAAAACAAAACACAAATTCTTCACTTATAGACTCACGTCACAAAATCCATCTCCATATACATGTTTATAAAAAACTTTACATCTTATTTAAACACTTATTACAATTTTCTTAATAACTCTCCTATAAATCAATTAAAATTTGCCATTGCACATGACTTCACTTAAAAACCATAAAAAGAAAAAAGTTGTCTAGTTAGCACAATCTCGTATGTAAGCCCCTTTTTCCTTTTCAGTTGAGTTTTGGGGCCTAGCCTTCGTGGGCCTAAGGCCGGCCCAATAAGGGGACCCAATACCCTTGCCAGCCCCTAACCCCTTCATTCTGTTCCATTTTCAGAAAACAGCTCCTTGTTCCCTTCCCTCGTCTAGTGTAAGAGCTCTGCTAGGGCATAGAGGTTCTCCCCTTGTTTCGTGATAGCAAAGGACATTGTACTTCCGGGTAAGTCGAACTCCAACCTTGTCCTTCTCTTTCACCAGTTCAGAGGTTAATAGTTTTGTCTTGGGTTCTCCCTAGCACCCTTTCTCAACTCTGTGTGGGTCTGTTTTCAGCTCCGTACCCTGCTCCTGTGCTCCACTACTTTTCTTGGGTTACTACTCTTTTCTGCTAGCGTATAACAAGGTAAGGGGAGCTAGGTTTTAAGTTTAAAGTTATTGTGCATGCTTATGTTCTGTTCCATGTTGTGGTTGCTTGAATGGTGTTTGAATCGTGTAAAAATGGTTGGCATATATTCTGGATGTTGCTCTATGTCGTTTTTCTGCCTCACAAGTGTGGAATAGTGGGGGAGAACTGATATTCTCGCCCAGGCGAGCTCATCTCGCCTAGGCGAGAGTATCAGCAGCTCGCTCAGGGTTCTGCCTCGAGCACTCGCCCAGGCGAGGGGCTGCGTTTTGAGCGACAGCACAACTCGCCCAGGCGAGACAGCCTCGCCTAAGCGAGGGATCGTGAAATTCTCCAATGACCCACTGTTGTAGGCTCGCCTAAGCGAGAGCCCGTCGCCTGAGCGAGACAACTTCTCTCGTCTGGGCGACGACTCCTAGCTTGAGCGAGGCTGCTGCAGCGGGGGGTTTCAATTCTGTTTTTCTTCTTTGTCTGATGGGTGAATTGTGTGAGTTATTTATCTACCCCTTTTCTTTCAAATCTAAAGCATGTGAATATATGTGGTTGCTTGAATCCTCTGAACTAAAAGTTGGTATGTTGACATGAATAACGCATGGTTTTTGGTTGGTTGAAACATTTCATGAGAATTGGATGTTTTGAGATAAAGGTGTTTGATATGGTAACAAACATGAATTTGGTATGTGATAGGCGTAATTCCATGAGTCTCGTGGGAGACCTCATGGTGGTGTGTAGTGTATATATTAAGATATGGATTCAAGTAAGGATTGCATCCCGAAACTCTAAAGGGTCAGTGAGTCTCAAGTAGAGCAAACTGGCCCAAGTGGTGAGAGTAGCGGGAGGCCCTAGTCTTTGGCAGGATAATGGCCTCAGACGCTTAAAGGCTAACCTTGTGCGTGGTAGGGTGAAACCCATTGGCAATGGCTCTGCAGAGCAGTAGAGGCCACCACAAGTGCAAGCGTCCAATGAATCCGATCTTAGTATACGTATCCGAATAATTGAGTCATGGTGTCCTGTTTGTCTGCAATAACACGATTTCTCTGCACACACTATGTTAAAATGCTTGAACTGTTTAAGTACTTTATCTACTATACCATGTTAACTTTAAATTATGCTAGCTCACCCTCTCTTTGTTGTGTATGTTCTCGCCTTGATTCCTTTACTTTGCAATGATCACCTTACGGTGGGAGCAGATGGAAAGAGCTCTGGAGGTGGATCTGCTGGTGGTAGCGGTGCTGCATAGTTTGGACCAGTTATCTGTGGCTCTTAATAATAGTTGTTATGGCTTTAATGTCCCTCTCGTTTAAATTTCCTTTTAGTTAAGGCACTGTGATATGCCTAAGTTTCAATCTTCCTGAATACTCTTGGATGACTGTATCAAATACACTCTATCGTTTTCTGTTCATCTGATTGCTTCTCATTATTATGATCATGTGAGATTTTATTAAGTAGATAATTCTATTTAAAAGGGATGTCACATTTTTATGGTATCAGAGCCTTCGTTCCTTAGTGCCTGTGGGCTATGTGTTTGCTTAGCTTTCGTTGTATCTTTCTTGTCGTGTTAGGTAAGTTTCCAGTCTAACCAAGTTCTGATGGTTCTTTCTGTGTGTCCAGTGTTATGGCACCCCCGCTTATCGCTCCTCCTCCACCCCCTTAGGGCGATGGGCAAGACCTGGCTAGGGCAATCGAGGCGATGGCTGCTGCTTTGACCCAGCAAAGCAATGCCATGTTGCAGCAGCACGAGGCGACAATGCAGCGCCAGGAAGCCTCTCTTGAGCAACAGAACTTCATGATGCAGCAGATGGAAGCTGCTAGGCAGGCTGCTGAGGACGCACAGAGGCAACATGTGGATGCTCTCCGTCAGTTAGGGGAGAATGCTGTAGGTGCTCAGATGTATGGTCCTCATCCCCAACCTCCACCCCCTGAATGGAGTTTGGAAGACTTCTTGAAGCACCGCCCCGCCAAGTTTGATGGCAAGACGAGTCCCGACCAGGCGGACCAATGGATGAAGGATATGGAACGCATCTTTGATGCCAAGAGGTGCCCCGATGAGAGCAGGCTTGCTTTCACAGTTTACATGCTCACTGGAGAGGCTGAGCATTGGTGGGCCAGTATGAGGTTAGTAATGGAAGAGAAGCACGAGGATATCACATGGGAAGCCTTCAAGAGGAGGTTCCTATCTGAGTTTTTCCCTGATAGCGTGAGGTACGCTAAGGAGGTAGAGTTCCTCCAGCTAACACAGGGGAACAAGTCAGTGGCTGAGTACGCCGAGAGGTTCAAGCATCTGGGGCGTTTCTACACCATGCCACTTTATGTAACATTGAATTGGTTTTAGCTTAGTGAGAGTTTAACTCTCTGTATTATTCTAACTTTGAAGCTATATATATATATATATATATTATAAAATTAAAAAAAAAACATCCATAAATGAGAGTATGACACTTTCTTGATATTTTTTTAAAATTAATTTTAGTTTAACAAGGGTTTATTCCTCTCTTTTTATTATTTTTTAAAATTAGTTTTAGCTTAACAAGGGTATAACCCTCTCTAACTAATATTTTTTAAAATTATTTGAGCAAATTCTTTGCATTGTATTTAAAAATTTGCTAGTTTTATTGAACATGTGACTATCGATGTTTAGTGTTTGTTTATGTTTTTTTTCTTTGTAAATGTATAATATTAAAAAATGTAAGGGTTGATCAAATAAATAATAATATTTTTAAGTATATATTTAAGTTTTAAATATAATTAACTTGAACAATTATTTATAAAGTTAAAGTTTAATTAGAAATCATAAGAAAATAAAAATGGTATAGAAAAAAAATAAAAGAATAAATTGACTCCTTAGAGACATGTGACAACAAAATAGGTAAAAGATCAAATTAACAATATCAAATGACTAAAAATCCAACATATGAGACATTAGTCAGCAAAATAAACGTGGGTAAGAAGGTAAAATTTCAAAGGGAGAGACCACAAAGGCGCATTCAGGAGGCTGGAACACTCATCATCACCATTAGTTTCATCATCTATCCTTTTTATAGTGCTCATAATGAATGTATAGGAGTAACTAACTTCCTTATTCATTAGGGTTGGATGTAATGTATCTTCACTCTGTGATTTCTACTATTCAATACGCTTCTTGTCCATAACTTTTGTTCTGTTCTTATTCATAATTGTATGATTTTTTATTGCATATTTGTTGTTATCTAATTATTGAGAAATAATTTAGAACCTTTATTAGAATAGAACAACTAATAGATTTTACCTCTAGACATAAAGTTTTGTCAATTAGTCAATTTAAACATGTGAACTTAATGTGAACTTTTGGTAAACATATCTAAGGGATTAGAATTTTAATTAGTATGATTAGACTCGCCTAGGAGGAATTAGAGCCTTTTAGCTTCTAGTGTAATTGCTAGAGTAAAAATTGGGAGTACGTTTCTTAGTGTTTTTACATTGAATTGGAACATGAAATCCAAAGTCTCTACCACATAGTTAATTTCATCAATTTAATTATTTTATATAATTTTATATTTATCTTATTAAAGATTCAATCTTTTCATTAGTTTAAATTTAGTAGCCTTAATATTAGTAAATAATCACAGTTTCTTCGAATAAACGTGAGTTTCCTAAGAAAACAATATATGAATTTTTTACTTCATTGATTGTACAATTTGGTACACTTGTCAATATCATAACTCATATAATGTATTGCAAGACTCGTTGATGAGTTCAAATTTTTACCCTCATTTAATATTTAATCTGGGGATTTAATTGAATTTTAGTGCTTAAAAGATTGATTTAATCAGGATTTGTGATTATTGAATTTATTGAGTACGTAAGTTAAAAATGGCGTAAAAAATAATTTTAGTTGCATAAAATATTCTTGGATATTCTAATGCTTGTTGATGTAGCTGAAGTTTAATTTGAGTCATTAAAAGTGTGGATTTGAAATATTCAAAATTACACAATAAGTTCAAAATCAAAGAATTCTGGAAAGGAATAATTCAGGAGCTAAATGCACCCCCGTTTTTTATTTTACACACTCCTCTTTTAAGTGGACCACCTAAAAACCTATTATGCACCCCTAGTTTTTACTAAGTTACACCCCTCCTACCACTTAAACTCCACTCAACCAGATCATGCCATGTGGCAATCCTCCACTAGCTACCATCCATCCACCACATCTCTCGTTCTTCCATTCCTTTTATTTTTTCTTTCATTCATCATTTATCATGTATTTCATCCAATCCATGGAGGGCTAAGCTTGAAAGGTTAGTTCCACTGTACTTTCTTTATGGATTCTGAGGTTAAATTAAAATAGTGTATTTTTTCTTTTGATTATTGTTTTTACTTTCATTCATCTATGTCTTTTATCTCTGAATCACGTGAAAAGTAATGGTTTTACATCATAGCTAAATAGTTATATGTTTTAATCTATATGCATGTTAATCACATGAGTTAAGGGTTTTTAACTTTAATTGAGAATTTATTTTGATTAAATTTAGAGACTTTAATGTAATTAAATGGGTTTTTTCTAATAATTGAGAATGTACTTTAATTAGAGGTAAAAACTTTAATTAGAATTAATCAAGAATTTACTTTGGTTAATTAGCTTTTTGCTTGATTTTAAAAGATAAAAGAATAGACATGATTAAGTATAGTAGTATTTAATTGAGAATGTACTTTGATTAAATCTACTATGATTAATCTACAAAGTTCTTACTTTTGATTGAGAATTTACTTTGGTTAATAGTAAGGACGCCAACAAATTAATTAAGAATTTACTTTAATTCATTTGAAGTCAAAAATAATAGTTAATTGACCAATAATCTAAAGATGACCGATGAAGAATCTATATTTAAAGCAATGAAATTGGCCTGTTTTATTATAATTGTTTCTAAGCCTTTTATTAATTTTGTACCACACCTAGCCAAACTCGATCAAATAAGTAAACGATACATACATACATACCAAAACAGTCAAGTATTCAGCCTAGGCCGAGTTAGACTAAGTCTTATCAGATCTAACCTAAACATTTAAAGGAATAACCTGCACAAGATATCATGTAACCAACCTAAGTCGTCAAGGAAAGTAGCCGGCCTAGGCCGACTACTCCAATAGACTCTGTAAGATTAAAGCCCCCCAGCGTTCAATAGGTCCTAAGGGCCTAGGCTAGGGCCCAGGCCCACTTACAGTCAAAGCCCAAGCCAAGGCCCAGCCCATAGAATAACCATACATAATTAATGCTCTATAAATACGCGTGGACCCCAGTAATTAAAGGTACGCATTCATTAATCACAGATTTGACCTTCTGAAAGCTTTGACTTACTTGAGCTTCAGAGTCTCTTCTGCAGGTAACCCCTCCTGGGTTCAAGCTGACATGTACCAACCGAGAAGAGGCCAACTGAGGAGATAACGGACTACATGGTAAGGTGACGCTTGTGCCTAACTCATCTTATTTGTTCTCTGCATGAACAAATTTGTTATTTCATTCTTAAATTCTTCTATAAATTTTTTCATATTATCATATAGTTTAATTGCATTAGGATAGATTTCTCATAAGAGTCAAATATTAAAAATCAATTTTCTACTCGTTGGGATACGACTCAGGGTTAGCTTAATGCTATCTAGTTGGTTCACTACTAACATGACAATACTGAAGTTGCTAGAGTTAAGTAGTGTTAATTTGATCACTTAACAACAGCGTTATCAAATTTGGCATTGTTCCCGAGGAGTACGGTTAATGTTTTGTTTATTTTGATTCTTATTCATTCATTTAACTTTTATTTTAGTTTTATTATTTATTTTATTTTCTTAACGCATATACGTTTAATAGAGTTTGAGTTTTTTTTAGTCTTTAGTTGTTTTCGATATTTCTAGCAAAATTTCTGTTTTTGTTTTGATTAAGAATTTCTCTTTAGAAATATTTTGAGATTAGTTGGGAAAACTCTGGCTAGGAAAAACTTGATATTTAAGTTGTCCACTGTGACACACCTCTCTTTCCTGAGAGTGAACCCAACAACATCTTAAATTCTTTCTTTCTTGAAATCTTTTTACAAAAAAATACAAGAAAAAAAATCAAAAAGAAAGAAACGTCTTCAGACTGCGTAGTGCATGACTCGAGCCAACTCGGGTAAAATCTATCAATTTGATCCGGAACTTGAACGGAACTTGCGCAAAGCACGTAGAAGACTTGAATTCGGGTGTTCTACTGAGAGAACACCTTCTACATCTGAAGCTATTGTAGAAACAATACCTTCATCCCTTCCATTCATTAATATATTTTTTGATCATTCATCAGGTCCAGATCCAAACATAATGGAGGAGAGAACCATCAGACAATTGGCCACATCCAACAATCCCATCATCAACAACAACATCCAATACCCAAAAGGGCAGTGTGAACTCAAGACTGACCTACTAAAGACCTTGCCACAATTTCATGGGTTATCAGGAGAGAATCCACACAAACACTTAAGTAATTCCATATGATCTGTGAAAACATTAGATCTCCCACGATCGCGCTAGAAACCCTCAAAATGAGAGCTTTTCCTTTTACTCTTCAAGGAGCGGCACAAGATTGGTGGTACTACCTTTCGTTGAGAATCACTAATTGGGCAACTATGGAAATAATTTTTCTTAAGAAATATTTCCCTGTATCTCGAGTGCAGTCGTTCGTAGAGAAATTTATGGAATTAAGCAACAAAAAGGAGAAACCCTTAGTGAATATTGGGAAAGATTCAACAAACTCTGTGCATCTTGTCCTCAGCATCAAATGCAAGAGCATTCCCTCATTCAACACTTTTATGAAGGAATGAGTTCATCAGACAGACAATAGGCAGATGCTGCAAGCGGAGGATATTTTCTAGATCAATTGCCACAAGCTGCTAGAGAGTTGATTGAACGAAAGGCAACTGATAGCTAACAATGTGAAACAAGAGCAAATTTAGTGATGTCGTTAAGGGGAGTTCACGAAGTTGAGACTTATGCGGCAAATGAAAAAAATATGGATGAAAGAATAGCTGGGTTAGAAAAGAAGCTTGATGAGATTGCAAGCTTGTTCAAAACTTCAACTCCAAAAATAGCAAATGTGTGTGGAATTTGTACTTCAACCAGCCATTATACTGATGAATGCCCTAGCTTAACAGGAACTATTGTGGAAGAACCATCTCAAGCTTTTGCTGCCAACATGTTTGGAGGAAATAGAACATCTCAGAATAATTTTGACTTATCCTCCAATAGGTATGATCCAAGTTGGAAAAACCATCCAAATATGAAATAGGGTAATTAGCAACATAAGCAACACTATGTTCCTCCTCGGATGAGACAACAACCTCAATCAGATGTTGCATCGCTAGTAGAAAAATTTATGAATATTATGGTTGAGCAGAATGGTGAAGTAAAAAAGATGATTATTGACTTGACTCAAAGGGTGGAGGAGTTAGAATCTAAAGTTAATCAAGGATCAAGTCAACTATCTGCACAAATTGTGGTCAACCCGCGTAATGTAAGTGCTATTACTTTAAGATCGGGTAAGCGGATACGAGAATTTGAGAAAGCCCAAGAGAATGAAGATAAGGAAAATAAATTTGCACCCATTGATAAAAGTGGGGGATTAGGCGAACCAGTACCATGTACATCTGAGATGCCTACACCAACTAATGACTCCAGGTTAGTATCCTCTAATTCTTCTTCGTCTTATTCTCCCCTTCCTCCCTATCCAAAACGTTTGAAACCTAAAACTAAGAAGCTGGAGGAGTTGGACCAAGAAATCTTGAATACTTTCAAGAAGGTAGAGATAAACATCCCTTTGTTGGATGCTGTGAGTCAAATTCCACAATACGTCAAGTTTCTTAAAGAACTTTGCACAACTAGAAGGCGTGTTAGGGATAATGAGGTTGTGAACTTGGGAAGAAATGTATTAAGCTTGATCAAGGGACCTATCGAAATACCACAAAAATGCAAGGATCCAGGTATGTTTTTTGTCCCCTTTGTTATAGGAAGTACTAAGTTTGATAGTGCCATGTTAGATTTAGGAGCTTCTATAAATGTGATGCCTTTGCAGTTTTTACTTCTCTTTATCATGGACCTCTTAAGACTACAGGTGTTGTCATTCAACTGGCCAACCGTAGCATAGTTAACCCTGCAGGTGTGTTAAAAGATCTGCTTATCCGAGTGGACAAGTTAATTTTTCCTGTAGATTTATATATCTTAGACATGAAGGACGATGAAGGAATGAGTTCAACTACAATTATCTCGGGAAAATCGTTCATGATGACAACACGTACCAAGATAGATGTGCATGCAGGATCATTTACTATGGAGATAGGAGACAAGAAGGTGCAATTCAATCTGTTGCAAGCCATGAAGCACCCGACTGAAGACCATTCTTTATTTTGTATTGATTTACTAAGTGATGTAGTGAACAATTTTGGTTTTGGTATTTTAGACGTTTTTTCTGGTTTATCTTCTTTGGATTTTTTTTCTCAAATATGTGATTTTTCTCTTCAAATAAGAGAGTCTTACACTTTTACATATATTCCACATATTAAGAGCCTCAATAGAGTTATTTCTAAGCCAAAACAGTCTATTGCAGTTAATAATATCATAATCAAACAGTACTGTTAGAAGAATAAGGTACTAACCTAAACTGTCGCCTTTGATTAGAATTCATGGATAAATTGTTTAAAGGGTATTCACTTTGTTTCTTCTTCCTATTGAGGTTGGATTCCCCAATCAGTAGATTAGAACGTCTTAGCATAATGTCGGGGTTGATTCGCGTTGATTTGACCAGAGTCATTTTTTGTCGTTTATGAAGTTATTGTTTTTCCTTTTCCATATTTTTGTTTTGAACGGTTCCTTTTCCGGCATGGTGTGCGTTGCTTTCAAGATATCCTTCCAAACCCTTTCTAAGGTTGCAATTTGTGTTATCATCATGCAGGGCCATAAAAGCTACTTTCGTTGCATGTTGAATCCTTAGCCCCTATTGGTGAACATCAGATTGGGTGATACCATCTGGAGCTAAGGAATTGGTCACAATCGGGGGGGGGGGGGGGGGGTATGGATTATAATCCAAATTGTAAAATTGGGCTAGGCCCAAATGCTCTTTGGTGGGGATTGAGCCCAAATGTTGGTCCACACTTTTAGTGATCGATTGACATGTCTCAAGTGAATCACTAACGTGTGTTATAGCTGTTACCCCTTGACCATTTGGTTCACACGTTGAGCACTGTACCTTCCCTGAAACTTCCAAAACCATAGTTTTATTAATCTGAACCCCTTTTATGCCTTCATTTATGTTGTACTAACAGGCTTCCCCTTCTCATGTAACATCATGGTGAACATAATTGATCTCCAATGTCTCCTGTGATTGCTTATTGATTTTGTGATGTTTAGCTGCTCCAACCCAATCCGATGATTGATTATGTGTACAATCCAGCCCCTTTGACACCACTTCCGAAGAGAAAATCTCTCGACCAGCCATATTTGATTGTGAACGGACATACTCATTAATGCTCCCACACTTTGAATCAAAAGATTTTTGTGGGTCATCTCCTATGCATGACTGTGAGTAGAAGTGATCCTCTTCCAACTTTTCCAAGGACTCACAACTACACTTCAGGATCGTCAAGAAAGTTGTTTCTTCTTAAAAAGAAATCTGATAGATTTTACCATTGATTTTCATCTGAAATCCCCTTGTTGCTATTGTTTCAATTGGCAGACATACGTTTACTCTTACATACTCTATTTCATCCCACTCCTCAATTTTATCAATTGATATCAAGGTGTCAATGGCAGCATAAACTTTTTCAAAGCATTCCCAACCCGAAAGAAATATTGGCATCCCCTTGCATCTAACCTATGCTCTTCTATACCTAATACTAGTTTGATTGGTCCAGGCAGAAAGTGATTCGAATGTATCTAAGAGCCACTCTTGATTATCAATAATAGCCTTTTCAATACTTTGTTCCCCTTCAGCAGTTAAGAGCATAACATTGTCACCCAAATACCTCAACCTAATGAAACTCAAATCATTAAGAATGAAGCTTTCTTTTATATCCTCTATGTTGCAAAATTTGTTTACCCTCCCAACATAACTTCGTTGAAGCCATTCCTTTGCCTCTTCCTTCACTTAGATTTCCATACCCTTCCATATTTGCTTACAATCCTCATTATCTACTCTCCCTTTTACCGCCTGGGCATATGTTTTATTAGTTTTCTTTAGCCATATTTTCTTATATCTCAGTTGCTCCCTTCTGTTAGGTTGGTATGCTTCCCTAGTTGTGTTTCCTACTGGTTTTGATAGATTTGTGTTTCTTCAATACTTTGGCATGTTTACATGGATCTTTATATTGCCAATCCAAATGTTATCCAACTGCTTTTTAAGAGCCTCCGGATTAGAAATCCTGAAAAATCTTACAAACCTAAATCTCTAGCCTTTCTGATTTAGTCTCTTTGATATGAATACCTCTTGAACCTCCCCCCACCTCTCGTATTCTCCGTGATTGGAAGGGAAATGGGAGAAGAAGAATGATGTCGGTGACATTCTATTCAATACATTTGTAGTAATATGTTTCCATGATTTATTCTCATTGTTTATCCTCATCCAATGATAGACACACCTCACAAAATCTTTATTCATGATACATTTGTAGTAATTTGTTTACATGATTTATTCTCATTGTTAACTTTGTTAGAATATTTTTCTTTGATGGGTAGAAATCAATTATGCATTTGAATGATAGAGTACTTTATCATTTTTTGTTGTTGTTAGGAGACTTGAATATGAAATTTGCAACCTCAAGTAAGTCCAAGTCAAAAACTGAAGTGAGTACTCATTCTTCACTACCTAGTACTCAACTTCCTTTACGCGTTCATGAACGTAAGTATACTCGTCCTGCACTAGTTCATGAAATTTGCATTACCATTGAAGATATTGATTCATTTTTAGTTCACTTGTAATTATGTGATTGGTCTCTAGGACTTGAAGTACAAATTCAACCTCCAATTACACCTCAAGCAAATATTCAACAAGATCCTTCATTTTCATTTTCCCCTGCACTTCCATCTGCATCTCAAGCAAGTATTCAAGAAGGTCCTAAATATGCTCCACCTCCACCTCAGCCAAGTAATTTGTTTTGTCATATAACAATAATAATAATAATAATAATAATATTGTCTTGTCATATTTCATGAATAATGTGTTACAGTTTGATCCAATGGTATTAAGCATAAATCTGTATAGTTATTGAGATTTTTTTGATGCTTCTTAGTTTCATAATTACAGAAGTAATTTATTTCACTTTGTTTATTTTCAAAAACTTGTATTTTGTATATCTTCTATTTTACATTAGATTTTATTTATATCAATTTGATTTTATATTCTGTTTTAATTTATTATATCTAGTAATACTATACAATTATTTTTAAGAACCTTGAAAGTGAGGATATCTTCAACTAGCCAAACCCCAATTACACCTCAATCTAATTCTCAGCCACCACATCAATCTTTTCATGTATCTAAACCAACAATACCAATTACATTATATTCATATTCTAAAAATGAAGAGGAAGAAACTGAGGAGACTGAGTTGCAAGTAGATGAACAAAGGCCTACAACCCGAAAAAGAGCATGGTTTGTTGATGTCATTGGTAAACAACTATATACAAAGTACTACTTAATATATTATACATATATTTGTCTTTAAAATAAATTAGTAATAATTATTTTCTCGCATTTCGTAGATGATCAAGGAAAGAGAATTTCAAAACAACTACGAATCAAGGATGTGCGGCATTTACCTCCTAATGAAAGGATTATTGTGCAGTGGAATAATGAGGGTCAACCAATTGTAGATGGTGGAGCATTATTGAATAGGTTCTATGGTAGTATTGCAAGAAACTCTAATTCTTTTCCTATTAGCTATTCTAGTTGGAAGAAGATTCCTAAAAATTATAGAGAAGACGTACTTAAGAACACTATCCAGGTTAACATTGTAAAAGCTGAATGTTTAATTTAATTATATTATAACTCTTGTTAATTTTAACTTTTTATGTTTTGAAGGCTTAGTTTGATGTCCATTCCAATGTTCATATAAATCACATCCTCAAATCACTTAACTTAAAGTGGAGAGACCACCGACAAGAATTGTGACAACTTAGAAATGATGGAACACGTACCATAGATGAATTGATCGCAATGACTCCAACAAGAATAGATAGAGATCATTGGGCTTCTTTTGTGGATTATCGACTAAATTCAAAAACAAAGGTATATTGGAACTATTTTTCTTCAACATCGTTCAGGTTGATGGTTATTAATTTTTATACGTTGATGATTAGGAGCATGCCCTCAAAAATAAAGTTAATAGAATAAAGCAAACTATTGCTCACACATTTGGATCTAAGAGCATTGCAAGGAAAATGGATGAAATGGTGACAATACTACATATCTTGATGTGAACTTTTTGTTTTAATTTTTGACTTTACGTGTTATATATTTTTTTCTTCAATTTTATAGGAAAAAGAGTGTGGTCACAAGGTTAGTAGAGGAGATGTATGGATAGCAACACATAAACATGCTAATGGAGTATTTGTGAGTGATGAAGCGAGGGAAATTGGTGTAAGTTCAATTCTAATAAAGTCCCGATAAAAAATGTGGACTAATTTCTTTAGCCCACCTCATATAACATATGACGTGCAAGCTTTTTAGTCGACCTGTATAAGGATTTTTTTTTATTTTGTAATTTTGACCTAACAAACATAATGGATTGTGTCTAAAAAAGAATATATATATATATATATATATATATATATATATATATATATTTTAAATATAAAAAAAAAAATATTGTTTAAAAAAAAAAAAATATATATATAATTTTTGAATCTTGATTTTTCCAATTGTGTCTAGTAAGTTTTTTTTATTGAAACTATGAACATTATTAACCATAATGGTTAGGTTCACACATTTATGAATGTTTAATTAATAACTCTTATACTTATACATACCTAATGACTACAAATCACCCTTGTTAAACGAAGCATCACTACACAACTCTGATATCTATTATTCATGCAGCACAATGGTTGCCTGGCCAGGGGGAGCAAATTTTTGGTATCACCAGTCCAAATGGCAGCACTACTACTGACAATGATGGCGACAATGGTAACAATATATATAAAAGCATATTTAATCATATAATTCATATATCTAATTAGATAAATTTCAATATCTATTACATTTACATATTACATTCTCTTTTGTAATTGATAATTAGAACTTAATTACATATCACAAACGAACTCTAATAAAATTGGACTCTAACACAAACAAGACATGACAAACCCACAACCCTCAGGTCATCCTAAGGACGAACTGCTCTCATATCATAAATGTAACATCCCAATTTTTAACAGTTTGAAACTAGTAAAAATAGTGAGTTTCATCATAGTTCCAAACCAGATAATCCAGTGTACACAATATATTAATATAGTCTTACAAAAGATATGACTATAAAAATACATCAATTATACCCTTAAACTAAACTAGTAAACTCCATGCTTAAACTGATCACTACTAAAGCTCCCACTAGAAACCTCCTCCTCAACCTAAAACTCATCCACACTTTGAATTTCTCCACGAAACTCTTCCATAATTCACATACAACAGATCCATATTCACCCAATCTCACTCAAAGCATACCAAGACAGTCAAAATAATCTATTTCAAATCAGTTAATGCAATGAAACACATCAAAACAACAAACACATGAAATCTAGCAGCTCAGCGCTCAGCCTCAAATCCAACGCTCAGCCTCAACATTAAAATTTCGTTCTAGACCTGCAGGTGTCCCAGTGTTGGGGCACCGCTTGGCTGGTGCTCAGCCTCATTCTTCTCGCATTTTTCAACACTAGGCACCGCTGGGCTGGCGCTCAGCATTGTTCCTCTTGCATTTTTCAAGGCTCAGCCTTGAATTTTGAGGCTCAGCCTCATACCAGAAAACAGCACAGATTCTGGTTTTCGTTGGGAGATGCTTCACTTGATTTCATGACCCAAATTGGCACCTCCACGATAGTGTTGTCTAGTTTTCAAAATGCTTTTCAAGCAAAGTGAGATGATACCAATTAGAGTCATGATTCAAGTGTTCATTTCCCAATTCAACCTCAATTCACACAATGCAATCACAATTTCACTTATACCAAACATCAAACAATTCACATTACATCACACTTCAAACAATAAATTCTGATTACACACAATTACATTCATTGTATCCTTTAATTAAATTCAATTATCAGCTTCCCTTATCTGTTATCCTACTCAAACAACTTTATAAACGTCAACGTCTTAAAAAGGTCAACGTCTCTAACTCCACAGGATGCTCTATCTACACATAGAAACATCACAAGAATGATCAAGACATACCGTTATGATCACTGATCAGCAAAGACTCATATTGATGATTAAAACGTCGCATGCAAGCGGAAGAGAGCTCGCATGCAACAAAAAATAGAAAAGACTAAAAAGAGAGCAGAAACTCAACTTACACAAATGGAGAAATTGATCGGTCCAATTTGAAGAGCTTGCCGAGAGGATCAATCCTACGGTCTCGGTTCTTCAATCAGACGAGCAGAGAGACAGAACCTCTAGAGAGAAGTCAGAGAACTCTAGAAAAGTGGTTTCTAGATAGATAGTGTGTTTTAAAATAATGAAACTCGTTTATAACAATTCTATTTATACTAAAACCTTTTTCTATTAAAATAATCGAGTCTCACTATTTTTAAACCACTATCACTTTTTAAAACGCCATTTTCTAGGGTCTTATAGTAAGTATTAATGATTTAAATTATAAAATTATTATATATTTAAATCTATGAAAGAATATAATATAGAAAGAATAATCTTTTAAGTTATTTTGATTTTGATTTTAATTTTCAATTAAAAATACAAGTCAATTTGACCCGTCAATTAGGCGGATTAGATCGATAGAACCAAAAGGGATTAACAATTTAAAATTTTCAACCATCCTACTGAATTTTAACACACTAGCTGATACTACAAGAAAATTAAGGGTGGGCAAAACATCTAATTTTCTTGATCCAATCCACTTTTGCTTTGATCCAATCCATTTAAAATCTTTTTTATTAAAAATCTAATCTATTTAAAATCCATTTAATGGATCTGGATTTCAATATAATCTACATCTTATATATTTTATGGATTGGATATCAATTCTATAAATCAAGATTTTCAAATATGGATAATCCAAAAAATCTAATCCAGATTTTCAGTTTAAATTTTTAGTTGCGTTAGGCTAAATGTTGAGATGGACTAGGCTAAATTGAGACTCAGACAGGCCTTGCTCAATGACCTGTACGGACCGAGTAGGTCCGACGACCATAAGAGGTTGGGCGGGCTTAAAGATATCAACGAGCTAGGAGGGCCCGACAAATCAGACGAGTCGATTGGGCCCAATGACCCAGAAAATTCGGGAGAGCTCGATGACCTGAACGGGCTCAATGACCAAGAAATATATGCTGAGCCCGATGAGCCGAATGGGCCAGGCGAGCCTAAAGACTCAAACGGGTCAAACGGGCCTGAAGACTCAAACAAGCCAGATGGACCCGACTACCCGAATGGGCCAGACTGGCTCGAAGATCTGAATGGGCCAGGCGGGCCCGAAGACCCGAACGGGCTAGGCGGGCCCGAAGATCCAAACGGGCCAGGCGGGCCCGAAGACCCGAACGTGTCAGGCGGGCCCGAAGATCCAAATGGACCAAGTGGGCCCGATGACCCGAACCAGCCAGGTAGGCCCGAAGACCCGAACAAGCCAGGCAGGCCCAAAGACCCGAAGACCCGAACGTGCTAGGCGGGCTTGAAGATCCGAACGGGCTAGGCGGGTCCGAAGACCCGTACGGGCTAGGCGGGCCCGAAGACCCGAGCGGGCAAGAGGGGCCAAAGACCCGAATAGGCCAAGCAGGGCCAATGACCAAAACAGGTCAGGCAGGCCCGAAGACTCGAACGTGTCAGGAAGGCCCAAAGACCCGAACGGGCTAAATGGGATCGAAGAACTGAACGGGCCAACGGGCTCGAAGAACCGAACGGGCTAGGTGGGCCCGATGACCCGAATGGGCCCGACAGGCCCGAAGACTCAAAGGGACTAGGATGCGTCGGCCTGACAACTCAGACGAGTCGTGCCCGACGACTTGTACAGACTGAGTCATGTTTTCCTTCAGGACACAAGTTTTAGAAAATTCAATGTAAATTTCTTTTATAAAAAATAGATTCTGGATTTTGAACTTGATCCAAATATTTGGAATGGATTTAAATCTTGATCCAAATATTTGGATCTAGATTTTTAAAAAATCCGAACTAGTTTTGCAAAAAAAATGGATTTGGGTTGAAAATCTAGTCCAATTATTTGGATCTAAAATGATGTGGATTTCAATTTAAATTTCTTTTATATAAAATGGATTCTGGATTTTGAACTTGATCCAAATATTTGGAATGGATTTAAATCTTGATCCAAATATTTAGATCTAGATTTTTAAAAAATCCGAACTAGTTTTGCAAAAAAATGGATTTGGGTTGAAAATCTAGTCCAATTATTTGGATCTAAAATGATGTGGATTTCAATTTAAATTTCTTTTATATAAAATGGATTATGGATTTTGAACTTGATCCAAATATTTGGAATGGATTTAAATCTTGATCCAAATATTTAGATCTAGATTTTAAAAAAATCCGAACTAGTTTTGCTAAAAAAATGGATTTGGGTTGAAAATCTAGTCCAATTATTTGGATCTAAAATTATGTGGATTTCAATTTAAATTTATTTTATAAAAAATGGATTCTGGATTTTGAACTTGATCCAAATATTTGGAATGGATTTAAATCTTGATCCAAATATTTGGATCTAGATTTTAAAAAAATCCGAATTAGTTTTGCTAAAAAAATGGATTTGGATTGAAAATCTAGGCCAATTATTTGGATCTAAAATGATGTGGATTTCAATTTAAATTTCTTTTATAAAAAATGGATTCTGAATTTTGAACTTGATCCAAATATTTGGAATGAATTTAAATCTTGATCCAAATATTTGGATCTAGATTTTAAAAAATCCGAACTTGTTTTGCTAAAAAAATGGATTTGGGTTGAAAATGTAATCCAATTATTTGAATCTAAAAATGATGTGGATTGGATCATTAAAAATTCAATCCATGTCCACCCCTAAAGAAAATCATTTAATAGCGACCAAATTTTGAGACAAAAGATAATTAGTTAGTCATTATATATTCTGATTAAGTTAAATATCATTTTATGAACTAAAATTTATTAAAAAATCTAAACAAAATTTTATTATTAATAGAAAATTATATTTAGTTTATGAATTGAAGTCTAAATTTATCTACTAAAGTTTTAACATCTATTTTTAAACTAGAGACCAATTTAAATTTGTGACTTAGTTATTCGTACAAATTTTCTTGGAGCATTGCTATATGAGAAAAAAAAAAAGTCATTTTCAAAGTCTTGCCTTACGTTATCACAATTTTAAAATCACCCTCAAATGATATTTCTTAGAATACAGAATATTTTTTGGGATGTGATCGTTGAATGTTCTCTAAATATCTATCATATACTTTGTTTTTTCTTTCAACAAAAAGATGCATGTTTATAAACAGAACGTGTTCACATTATACATAATCAATGACTCTCATTCTTTCTTACATTATTGAAGCAAAAACATGTGAAAAGAATAGAACTTAGACTCGTTAAACCTATGCAACAAAAATAAATAAAAAGAAGAATCGTTACCAACAGTCTTTTATTTGTCTCTCATCCGGAAAATCCGTGCTCTCACAACAACTTGCCCCTTTTAATATTTGTTTACATCATTTGACTTAGAAAACTGTGTTTTAAATTGTTTTTCAGACAAATAATTACATACTGTTTGTAAAAGTCAACACGATTACAAATAATATCAAATAATTCATACAACACTTCCTCATTTGTTGTGTGAGATGGAAATTGTTAGTGATGAGGTCAACTCACTTAATTTTCGGTTAAAATATTCCAAAGGGACAAAGCTGAAGCAAGAAAAAAAAGAGACAAGTTTCATACAGTACCCAAACTATTCTTAAACAATGCCACTAGCATATTCTATAATCCCTATAAATATCACTTCATTTTTTCTTCACAATCACAGTTCTCCACAAGAATCAGACTCAAACAACAATAACTTCACAACTTTTTTTTTTTGAAATGGCTTTTCAAAAGGGTGTGATCGCGTTTCTTCCACTCCTTCTTTCATCACTGTTGCTGCATCATCTTTCTCCCACTTCTGTCATAAGGTATGATATGTTTTTACCTGTTATCACTTCTTTCAAGAAACCCTTTTAAAATCCTCTTGATCCTCTTGTCAAATCCTCTTGATCAATTATTAGATCAAATTATAAGATATAATCAGAAACAAACTTAACATTGATGATTTGATTTGGCTACAATGAATTAAATTTAAAATCACTTATTAGGAAGACCAAAAGTACTTTTATATTCTTATTCTATTTACAATTTTTTTATACAGAGCTCAAAGTGATAATCACACACGTCGCCTACTTTCTCTAGAAGATGATGAATAGTAAGTTACAAATAATAGTATTATTTAGTTTATCATGTATCTGAGGTGTTTTGGTTTATGTGCTTTTTCTTAATATATTTCAATATATTTTTATTCTCAAAATATTTCAATCATGCATGCTCTTGTACATTTTGTTAGCAATAAATCTTGTATTTTACTATACCTTATATAATGTTATGTTTATATGTGTGTGCATTTTTTTTTATATATAATGAAATGGAAGTGATATTGACGAAGCACAGTGTCCAGTAGATACTCAAACTGAGAACGCATTGCAGAATTCCGATGCAGATATACAAATGTATGTATGTTGTTTTACTAATATCTCTTTTTTTTTCTTCTGTTTACTGTATTAAATCATTTTTTTAAGTTTAATGAATTGACTGAATTAGTTTTCCTATCAAAAACTTAATGTTTTTAATATTAGTTTACAATTATCTACTATAAAAAATATCTATGCTTCAAAATAATACTGATGATTGTGTATATATATTTTTGTTGAATGTATAAATTTTTAAATTTATTTGAGAGAGATTAATTTTGAGTTTGGTGTGTGATAGAAAAAGAAAGGTAGAGAATGAAAAAGAAAAAAAGAAGAAGATAATCAAATATAGAAAAGAAAAGTAGAATTAATGTTAAATTACTGAATATTTGTTAATACAACTGAAAGTGATTTTTATATTTCCTCATCTCCACCACGAGCTAAAATTCAGAAGAATGTATTAATTAAATATGGTCTTGAACAGCAAAAGTATGTAATTAGTTACTTAAATATCAGTGTTATATGTAAAAAAAACTATCATTCTCTTAATAGGACTCAGTTATTCTTGTAATTCTCCATCTTTACAACAACCTTAAACACAAAACAACATGACAATAACTTATATACAAATTTCGAAATACAAAAGTATGTTGTCAATAACTTAAATATTAATTATATATATAAAAAACTATTAATTTTTTAAATAAAATTTAAAGTGATTCTCACAGTCTTCCACTTCTACTATAAACTCAACCAAAATAATTTGTTAAATTCAATCTCAAAGTGCAAAAGTATGTAAATAACTCAAATATTAATTAATTATATATCAATGATAAATAAAAAATTACTCACATTTATTACCAACTTAAACTCAAAAGAATATGGATTCATATCCAAAATATAAAATATGTCCTTAATAACTCAAATATCAATTGTATATAAAAAGTCATTGACTTTTTTTTTCATAATACTCAAAGCTGTCCTCGGAATCCTCTATTTCCATTACCAATTTAAACTTAGAAAAATGTATCGAGTAATTTCAATTCAAAGTGCAAAATTACTTTCTTAATATGTAACATAAATATTATTTATATATAAAAAATATGGACTCTACTATAATAGGATTCAAATTTATTTTTACACAATGTGTTAAAGAAATTTTATCACGAAATGTAAAAGTATTTTGTTTTAATGACTCAAATACCAATGATATATCATTTATATATAAAAAATTATTCACCCTTTTCCTTATAGGACTCAAAGTGATCCTCACACTTCTCTATTATTATCACCAACTCAAACTCAGAAGAATGTGCCAAACGATTCCAACAACATTGAAGTAAACAGGTATGTTGAACAACACAAACATTTATATGAATTAAAAATTGTTGACTTTATTTTAATAGAACTCAAAAATATCCTCTCACCTCTATCTTTAACTCAAACTCAGAAAGATCATGTCAAGAAATTCTAATATCAAAATGCAAAAAATTCTAATATCAAAATGCAAAAGTATTTTGTTTATAGCTCAAATATCAATTATATAAAAATTTAGAAGAATGTATCAAGCAATTCCGATCTCAAAGTGCAAAAGTATGTTGATAACTCAAATATCAATTATATACCAAAACAAAAAATGCTATCTTTTTAATGTGTAATGTAACTTTGATCTCGAAGTACAAAAGTATTTTCTAATAACTCAAATATTAATCATATATATATAAAAAGAAAAAGTGACTAACTCTTTTTTTAATAAAACTCAAAGTGATCATTAAACTCCTTCATCTCCACCATCATTAAACTTTGAAGGATATATAATTGATATATATGTAAACCAATTTTGATTTTAAAGTACAAAAGTATTTTGTTAAGTCAAATATAAATTATATATAAAAGAATGAATAACTCTTTATTAAGAGGACTGAAAATATTCTCACACTATCTCATCTCTATTATCAACTCAAACTTAAGAAGAATGTGTCCAACAATTTCAACCTCAAAATGCAAAAGCATGTTGTTGATATCTAAAATATCAATTATATTTATAAATAAATAAAAAATGACTGACATTTTTTATTTTAAAAAAAAAAAGACAAAGTGATCCTAACACTCTCTCATACCCATAACAAATTTTAATTCTAAAAAAGAATGTCAATTTCAATCTTGAACTGCAAAAGAATATTGCTAATTACTCAAATACTAATTATATATTAATTACAAATAAAAAATGATTAACTCTTTTTTTTATAAGACTCAAAGTACAAAAGTATATTATTAACAATTCAAATATCTTTTTTTTTACAAAATAATTATTTATTCTTTTTTAATAGAACTCAAAGTAATTCTCACCACTAAGAGAGTGAAGGCTTTTCGTGTAAATTATTTTTGACTTTTTATGTTAAAGATATGTCTCTCGTCACTATACAGGACACGGAAATTTACGACATGAAAATTACTCGAAGTAAATTTTTGTCATTTTATATAAGTGTCCAATGTAATTCGTTGTTTTGCATAATGAAAAATGAGGACAAATCATATTCTGATATTTGTACAATAACATTTTACGTGAGACATATTTTTTTTTTCAACGTCAAATAGATTATTTATATCAGATACTACAAAGTCTAACATAAAATGATTTATTTTACATCGGATAAAAAAAAGTCTAACATAAAACGCTTCATTTTATTTACAAAAATATTACTGTATTTTTGTTCGTGTAATTTCTCGCTGATAAACGTAAATTCGGTGACTTAGATGCTTATTTTTTGTATTATAATTCTCCACTGCCCTCAAACATTAATTATAATATATATATATATACACACACATATATATATATATATATATATATATATATATATATATATATAATTACTATTTTTTTTTTAATATTCTCAGTGATTCTTACATTCCTCCATTTCCACCAACAATTCAAATTGAGAGCGATGTGTCCATCGATTCCAATCTTGAAGTCAATACCAATGTTGAAGTGCAAAAGTAAGTGACTCATAACTTAAATATAAATTATATATCAATTTGAATTAGAACTTGTTTTGTTTATTTTATTAAAATTAATTCTTATAAAATTAATCAGTATAATTGATATGTTTTACTGATTCTGATTTATTAGATATGTTTCTAATAATTTATTAGTTATATCCATAAAGCTTATATATATATATATATATATATATATATATATATATATATATATATATATATATATATAACACAGAACGGGACTAATGCTAGTGACTTCGATTCACCCTAATCAAATAAATACTCTTTCAAAGTTTCCTTTGACGCTTATACTTTTATTTAAATTGTACTTTTTTAAGTTATTATTTCTTAAAATTCATTATAAAAAAAAAATTACGTATCCATGTAGATTGGATCTTATGTGTGCATGCATTTATATTATACTCATTTTAAAAGTAAAAAGAAAAAAAAAAAGTTTTTGTATACCGTGGGAACTCTAAACTCAAATATTATAAAACCTCAATTCTGTTTCTATTAAGAAGGTTTATTTTAACTTCTTACTTTTACAAATATTATAAAACCTCAAATATTATAAAGAGTGTTTTTATTACGAATGGTTAGTCATTACTTTGGTTTAAGAAATTTTGTTATATTTTATTTGTTTTTTGTCTTGGTCTAAAAGAGGACTGGTAATGACTTTTATTTTGTTTTGTTTTTATGTTGGGATTATATATAATTTATTATTTATGTGCTTTTATTTGTGCATTTATTTATTTCTCTGTCCCTTTCTATTTGTTAAAGCACACTTGTGGGTGATATATTTTGCAAGAGAGTGGCTTTTATTATGTGAAAAAGTAATTTCAGTAAATAGTATAAATAATTCTTAAGAAAGTAAGAGAGGTAAAATTACTAACGAATTTTGCATGGATTGTTCAGGGCTGAAGAATATGCATCCAACAATGATAGAGTCCTCCATGATGAACTTTAATATAAATATTAGTGTTTTTATCGGAAATTTGACTGGTAGTATCTCAAATGGATGAAAAATCTTCAATGGCCGGATCTATGATATAGAGTGATGATCTTCTGAGCTCGTTGATATGGATGGAGGGAAAATTACCTACAAAACTCTCTGGTTAAGTCAATAAGATTGGATGGATAATATTATAATAATAAAATAGCATTTGAATAAGAGGTATCGATTGATTACTTCTTGTGATAGAATGATGTATTTATAGACATTTCAAATCAATCGGTATGGAGAATATATTTACTTGTTATGTTAATATCCCTTTAAATCAATCATATATTCACCACAGCAGCGCAACCCACACAATAAGCTCATCAGCAGCGTTCCACTAACACTATCACTATCAATGCCCTAACCCTTCATCCTCCTTTGAACACCCTCGCCGCCTACGACCTTAGCCCCCGTCGTAGTCTCTTCCTCTCCCCTCTCCCATTCGAAGGCGAGCACCAACTCGCCATTGCGAACGACGCCGCAGTGGACTTTGAGAGCAACACATTGGAGATCAAGCCTTTATGTGCTAAACAACTAAGGAGAAGCCTCCACACACAACCACCACGACTATGTAGATCAAGCCTCCATCCACGCAGATCTGCATTATAAAGTCGCACCACCACCCAAACAAAAACACCTTTATGTGATGGGAAAGTTCAACACCTTCCAATGAGCACCAGGAGTGATCAAATTTGAAGAAGAAAAGAAAGTTGCAGAAGGAAAGGGAAGAGACTGCAGGAGAAGAACAAGAGAAAAGGGGTTGGCAGGCTAGGGTTTAGATGGTAAAGAGTTCAACTATTAAAAAATTATAATAATAAAACCTTAATGGGTCGGGTCTTGTATTTGGGATTATTTTTCTGATCCATATCCGACTGTAACTATTTGCTTTACCCATAATTTTTTATCCATTAAAACCCGGATTGACCTTGTTAGATGATATAATATTGTATTTAGTAGTTGGGCTCAGCCCATTATGTATTTCTGAGTTTGGCCCATTATCAATATAAATAAACTATCCTTTGTGTAGGGTTTACACAAGGGAGATTAATCCCAAAACCCTATTTCATCTTATTTTACATGGTATCAGAGCTTAGGTTAGTTTACTACAGTCACTGTCCAGTCGCTCATTGTTGCCGCTTCTGCCGCCGTCACCGTCGCCTCCGCCGTCGTCGCCGGAGCTGCAATTTCGACCGACGACCAGACGGTTTTGTTCATCTCGGCCATGCGACTCCAACGTCGCAGAGATCACCGTCATCGGAGTTCTCACGCGCCGCCGCAAGCTCCGGCAGCCACCCCCTCTCCGCCGCGCGTGACGGCGCGTCGCCGGTCATTTTTTGCGCCGATCAACTTCGCCTGAATCGCCTTCTTGAGCTCTTTCTGGATCTGTGGTTGTTGTTTCAATCGGAGCACCTTGAATTTTTAGGGTTTCTCCCTCTATGGCTTCTTCCGCTGCCAATTCGGGTGTGTCGTCTTCAAGCACTCCGCTG
>Ga0214544_1004864_pt1 | contig 26571 bp, 4 predicted proteins | sample CNSS3metaG_FD_160074 | JGI IMG/M metagenome (GOLD analysis project Ga0214544, IMG submission 160074) | Root nodule microbial communities from cowpea collected in UCLA plant growth center, Los Angeles, California, USA - CNSS3 | ecosystem: Host-associated > Plants > Roots > Nodule | place: USA... | reverse complement strand
ATATTTGTATTTTTGAGTAATTATTAAATAATAAAATTAAAAATTAAATAAATCTAAAATATTAATATAACTTTTAAAGAGTTTGAAGCGACAATGCAAATGATCCCTCCTATTCTAGTTCGTGCTAAATTTGGTCATCTAAGTACAGTATTTCCAAGTAATTATTAAATAATTGAAATTAAAAATAAATAAATAAATATTTTTCAAAAGTTAGTTTAAAAAAATATTGTTAAGCTATTCCATTCGAATTTGTAATTTTAATTTGTTTACCAATTTATTTTATCTTACAAAAAATATATTTTATATTATACAACTTCAACTATTTAATAAAGCAAATATTATTAAATTTATATATCCCAAAATAAACTTAAAATTAAATAAATTAGTTATGCCAAAAATACCTTATTGCGAGGAATAGTTTATTGACGCCCACACATAAATAACTAGTGGAGAACATTAATTATTTACCATTAAAGATTAAAATAGTTTTTGCTCATTTAGGAGTGACAATGCATCAGGCTACTCATGCCCTGATCCATCTTACATTCTGGCCTTTAAAAGTGATCAGTGTTAGTTGGCCCTTTAAAAGTGATTAGGGTTAGCTGATTCAGGTAAGACTAAAAAATTAATACTTATGATGTTATTAAAGCCTTTTATACTACTTTATTCAAATTTATATTTTTAATTTGTTTCTAATTAAATTTTATATTATGAGAAAATTTGTATTTCTGAGTAATTATTAAATAATAAAATTATAAATTAAATAAATCAAAATATATTAAAATAATTTTTAATTAGTTAGGAGTGACAATGCAATTGATTCCTCCTGTCTTAGTCCACCCTGCATTTGGTCAACTAAGTAGAATATTCCCAAGTAAATATTAAATAATTAAGATTCAAATTAAATAAATAAACATTTTTCATAAGTTAGTTTACAAAAATCTTTTTAAGTATTCAAATCTATATTTTTAATTTGTTTACCAATTTATTTTATCGTAAAACAAATTATGTATTAGTCTACTTCCACCTTTTACTTAGGCAAATATTTTTAGAAAAATAAATTTAAAATTAATTAAATTATTTACGTCAGAAATAACTTATTGTGAGAAATTATTTATTGGTGTCCATACATAAATTAGAAGTAGAGTAAATTACTTATTTCTCATCAAAGGTTAAAATAGTTTTGACTCATTTAAGAGTGACAATGCATTTGGTTACTCATGTCTTAGTCTCCCCGCATTTTGGTATTTAAAAGCGATCAGGGCGAGCTGGACCCTTTAAAAGTCACCAGGTCGACTGGTTCAGATAAGACTCACAAATTAATACTTATCATTTTATTAAAGCCATTTTTACTACCTCATTCAAATTTTGATTGTTAATTTGTTTATAATTTAATTTTATATTATGAGAATATTTGTATTTCTGAGTAGTTGTAAAATAATATAAATTTAAAATTAAATAAATCAAAAATATTAAAATAACTTTTAATTATTTAGAAGCGACAATGCAAATGATCCCTCCTATTCTAGTCCATGCTACATTTGACCATCTAAGTACAATACTTCCAAGTAATTATTAAATAATTAAAATTAAAAAAATATTTTTCAGAAGTTAGTTTTCAAAAATATTTTCACGCTCTAGCATTCGAATGTGTATTATAAATTTTTACCAATTTAATTTATCTTACAAAAAGTAATTGTGTATTAAACTATTTCCACTTTTTACTGATGTAAATATTATTAGAAAAATATATTCTAAAATAAATTTAAAATTATATAAATTATTTATGCCAGGAATAACTTATTGTGAGAAATAATTTATTTTGGTCCACACAAAAATTAGCCGCAGAAAGATATCAGGGCCTTTGGTCCACTCATGCACCGGTTCACCCTGCATTTGGGCCTTTGAAAGATATCAGGGCCAGTTGGACCTTTAAAAAGTGATCATTGTGAGTTTGTCTACATAAGACTCACAAATTAATACTTATGATGTTATTAAAGCATATTTATGCTACAATATTCAAATTCATATTTTTAATTTTTTTCCAATTTAATTTTGTATTATTTGTATTATGAGTAATTATTAAGTAATAAAAATTTAAACTTCAATAAATCAAAAATATCAAAAAAAAATTTAATTAGTTAGGAGGGACAATGCAATTGATCTCTCCTGTCTTAAGCTGCATTTGGTATATAAGTAGAATATTCCCAAGTAATTATTACATAATTAAAATAAATAAATAAATAAATAAATATTTTTTAGAAATTAGTTTTAAAAAATCCTTTTACGCTATTCCTCATTAAAGCTTAAAATAGTTTTAGCTCATTTAGAAGTGACAATGCATCTGATTACTCATGCCTTGGTCCACCCTGCATTTGGGAGTTTCAAATTGATCAGGGTCAGCTGACCGTTTACAACTGATCAGTGACAACAGATTCACATAAAATTCACAAATTAATACTTATGATGTTATTAAGGCCATTTTATACAAATTTATTCAAATTTTATTTTTAATTTGTTTCTAATTTAATTTTATATTATGGTAATATTTGTATTTTAAAGTAATTATCAAATATTAAAAATTAAATAAATCAAAATTATTAAAATAACTTTTCATTAGTTAGGAGGGACAATGCAATTGATCCCTCCTGTCCTAGTCCATGTTGCATTTGGTCATCTAAGTACATATTCTCAAGTAATTATTAAATAATTAAAAAAAAAAAATTTAGAAGTTAGTTTACAAAATATTTTTACGTTGTACCATTCTACTGTGTATTTTTAATTTGTTTACTAGTTTATTTTATCTTACAAAAACAAAATTGTATATTATTCTACTTCCACTTTTTCCTGAAGCAAATATTTTTTGTAAAATATATCTAAAAAATAAATTTAAAATTAAATAAATTATTTATGTCAAGAATAACTTATTGTGAGGAATTATTTATTGTTGTCTACACATAAATTACAAGTAGAATAAATTACTTATTTCTCATTAAAGGTTAAAATAGTTTTGACTCATTTAAGAGTGATAATGCATCTGGTTATTCATGTCTTGTTCTCCCTACATTTGGGTCTTTGAAAGTGATCAGAACGAGTTGTGCCCTTTAAAAGTAACTCACAAATTAATACTTATGATCTTATTAAAGTCATTTTTTACTACTTTATTAAAATTTTGATTTTTAATTTGATTGTAATTTTATTTTATATTATGAGAATATTTGTATTTCTGAATAGTTATAAAATAATAAAAATTTAAATTTTAATAAATCAAAAATATTAAAATAACTTTTAATTAGTTAGGAGCGACAACACAAATGATCCCTCGTATCCTAGTCCATACTACATTTGATAATCTAAGTACACAAATATAGTCAAATTTTGATTTTTAATCTGTTTCTAATTTAATTTTATATTATGGTAATATTTGTATTTTAGGGTAATTATCAAATATTAAAAATTAAATAAATAAAAAATATTAAATAACTTTTCATTAGTTAGGAGGGACAATGCAAATGATCCTCATGTCCTAGTCTATCCTACATTTGGTCATCTAAGTATAATATTCCCAAGTAATTATAATATAATTAAAATTAAAAATAAATAAATAAATATTTTTCAGAAGTTAGTTTAAAAAAATATTTTTACGCTAATCTACTCGAATGTGAATTTTTAATTTGTTTACCAATTTATTTAATCTTACAAAATGTAATTGTATATTATTCTACTTCAAATTTTTACTAAAACAAATATTTTTTAAAAAATATACCCCAAAATAAATTTAAAATTAAATAAACTATTTATCTCAGGAAAAACTTTTGTGAGGAATAATTTATTGTGGGTCACAAAGAAAATAAATAGTAGTGTAAATTACTTATTCCTTATTAAAGGTTAAAATAGTTTAGGCTCATTTAGAAGTGACAATGCATCTGGTTACTCATGTCCTGGTCCACAATGCATTTGGGCCTTTAAAAATGATCAGGGTCAGTTGACCCTTTAAAATTGATCAGCCGCAGTTGGTTCAGATAAAACTCAATAATTAATACTTATGAAGTTATTAAAGCCATTTTATACAAATTTATTCAAATTTTGATTCTTAATTTGTTTCTAATTTAATTTTATATTATGATAATATTTGTATTTTAGAGTAATTATAAAAAAATAAAAATTAAATAAATAAAAAAATATTAAAATAACTTTTCATTAGTTAGGAGGGACAATGCAATTGATCCCTCCTGTCTTAGTCCATGTTGTAGTTGGTCATCTAAGTAGAATATTCTTAAGTAATTATTAAATAATTAAAATTAAAAATAAATAAAGATATATTTTTCAAAAGTTAATTTACAAAAATCTTTTTACACTATACCATTCTATTATGTATTTTTAATTTGTTTGCCAATTTATTTTATCTTACAAAAACAAATTGTATATTATTCTACTTCCACATTTTACAGAAGCAAATATTTTTAGAAAAATATATCTTAAAATAAATTTAAAAATAAATAAATTATTTATGTCAGGAATAACTTATTGTGAAGAATTATTTATTGTTATCTACACATAAATTATAAGTAGAGTAAGTTACTTATTTCACATTAAAGGTTAAAATAGTTTTTGCTCACTTAAGAGTGACAAGGCATTTGATTACTCATGTCGTGTTTTCCCTACATTTGGGTTTTTAAAAGTGATTGGAACGAGTTAGGCCCTTTAAAAGTGATTAGGGTCACCCGGTTCATTTAAGACTCACAAATTAATACTTATGATCTTATTAAAGTCATTTTACACTATTTTATTCAAATTTAGATTTTTAGTTTGTTTCTAATTTAATTTTATATTATGAGAATATTTGTATTTCTAAGTAGTTATAAAATGATAAAAATTTTAAAAATCAAAAATATTAAAATAACTTATAATTAGTTAGCAGCGACAATGCAAATTATCCCTCTTATCCTAGTCCATGCTACTTTTGATCATATAAGTACAATATTCCCAAGTAATTCTTAAATAATAAAAATAAAAAACAAACAAATAAATATTTTTCAGAAGTTAGTTTACAAAAAATATTTTTACGCGCTATTCCATTCTAATGTGTATTTAAACTTGTTTCCCAATTTATTGTATCTTACAAAAAGTAATTGTGTACTAAATTACTTTCACTTTTTAATGATATAAATATTATTAGAAAAATATATCCCAAAATAATTTTAAAATTAAATAAATTATTTATGTCAGGAATAACTTATTGTGAGAAATAATTTATTCTGGTCCACACAAAAATTAGCAGCAGAATAAATTACCTCTTCCTCATTAAAAGTTAAAATAGTTTTTGCTCATTTAAGAGTAAGAATGCATTTGGTTACTTATGCCTTGGTCCCCCCTGCATTTGGGCCTTTAAAAGAGATCAGGGCCAGTTGGACCCATAAAAAGTGATCAATGTCAGTTTGTCTACATAAGACTCACAAATTAATATTTATGATGTTCTTAAAGCCATTTATACTAAGATATTCAAATTCAGATTTTTAATTTGTTTATAATTTAATGATATATTATGAGAGTATTTGTATTTCTGAGTAATTATTAAATAAAAAATATTTAAACTTAAAAAAGTAAAAAATATCAAAATAACTTTTAATTAGTTAGGAGGGACATTGCAAATGATACCTCTTGTCTAGAGTTGTCAAAATAGGTTGGAACTCGTGAGCCAACCCGACTCACCACGGGTTTGGACCGGGTTGGGTTAAATTTTTTTTACAAATTTCAATACGTGTTGATTTTTGACTCGGGTCATCATGATTGAACCTGTACTGAACCAGGTTGGCTCACCAACCCACAAATAAAGGGTCACACAAGTGTTTTATGTTAAGTTGGGCTTTGCATTTGGGTCATGTTAAGTTGTTTTTTTAGCTAACACATAAATTATTTATATTTTAATTAGAATTAAATTTAGTTTTGAATAAAAAAATAAAAAAAAAATATTTTTTTAATTAAGCTAGCCCGTGAGACAACCAGTTTAACTCACCAACCCGTGGTGAGTCGAGTCAGGTTCAAATTTTTTTGGCTCGCTAATAAGTGAGTCGGGTTGAGTTTACTCACTAAGTTATCAACCCGTGGTGGGTCGAATTGGATCAGGCCGATTTACCCATTTTGACAACTCTACTCCTGTCCTAGTCTATGCTGCATTTGATCATCTAAGTAGAATATTTTGAAGTAAATATTATATAATTAAATTTAAAATAAATAAATAAATATTCTTTGGAAGATAATTAAAAAAAAATCTTTTTACGCTATTCCACTTAAATGTGAATTTTTAATTTGTTTACCAATTTATTTTATCTTACAAAAAGTAATTATATATTATTCTACTTCCACTTTTTACTAAAGCAAATATTTTTAGAAAACTATATCCCAAAATAAATTTAAAATTAAATAAATTATTAATGTCAGGAATACCTTATTGTGAGGAATAATTTATTGTGGTCCACACATAAATTAATAGTAGAATAAATTACTTATTCCTCATTAAAGGTTAAAATAGTTTTGGCTCGTTTAGGAGAGACAATGCATCTGGTTACTCATGTCCTGATCCACCCTGCATTTGGGACTTTAAAAGTGATAAGGATCAAAGAACTCTTTAAAACTGACCAGGGCCAACTGCTTCACATAAGACTCACAAATTAATACTTATGATGTTATTAAAGCCATCTTATACTACTTTATTCAAATTCAAATTTTTATTTTGTTTCTAATTTAATTTTACATTATGAGAATATTTGTATTTATGAGTAATTATAAATTAATAAAAATTAAAATTAAATAAATAAAAAATACCAAAATAACTTTTATTTAGTTAGGGGGACAATGCAATTGACCCGTCCTGTCCTAGTCCATGCTGCATTTGGTCATCTAAGTAGAATATTCCCAGGTAATTATTAAATAATTAAACTTCAAAATAAATAAATAAATATTTTTTAGAACTTAGTTTAAAAAAATCTTTTTACGCTATTCTATTCAAATGTGTATTTTTAATTTGTTTAACAATTTATTTTATCTTACAAAAAGTAATTGTATATTAAACTACTTCCACTTTTTACTTAAGTAAATACTATTGGAAAAATATATCCCAAAATAAATTTAAAATTAAATAAATTGTTGATGTTAGGAATAACTTATTGTGAACAATAATTTATTGTGGTCCACATAAAAATTAGCAATAGAATAAATTACTTATTCCCCATTAAAGATTAAAAAACTTTTGACTCTTTTAGGAATGACAATGCATATGGTTAGTCATGCCTTGTTCTACCCTACATTTGGACCTTTAAAAGTGATCAGGGCCAGCTGGGCCCTTTAAAAGTGACCAGGACCTGCTGGTTCATATAAGACTCATAAATTAATACTTATGATGTTATTAAAGCAAATTTAACTACTTTATTCAAATTTTGATTTTTACTTTGTTTTTAATTAGTTTTACATTATTAGAATATTTGTATTTCAGAATAATTATAAAATAATAAAAATTAAAAATTAAATAAATCCAAAATATTAAAATAACTTTTATTAAGATATGAGGGACAATGTAATTAATCCCTCTCTTCCTAGTCCATGTTGCATTTGGTCATCTAGGTAGAATATTCTCAAGTAATTATTAAATAATTAAAGTTAAAAATAAATAAATAAATATTTTTCAGAAGTTAGTTTACAAAAATCTTTTTATGTTGTTCCATTCAAATGTGTATTCTTAATTTGTTTATCAATTTATTTTATCTTAAAAAAATTTATATTATTCTACTTCTACTTTTTACTGAAGCAAATATTTTTAGAAAAATATATCTCAAAATAAATTTAAAATTAAATAAATTATTTATGTGAGGAATAACTTATTGTGAGGAATAATTTATTGTCGTCCACACAGAAATTAGAAGTAGAGTAAACTACTTATTCCTCGACAGGATAAAATGGTTTCGACTCATTTATGACTGATAAGGCATCTGGTTACTCATGTCCTGGTCCACCCTGCATTTGGGCCTTTACAAAGGATCAGGGTCAGCTAGGCCCTTTAAAAGTGATCACGACCAGCTGGTTCATATAAGACTCACAAATTAATACTTATGATGTTATTAAAGCCATTTTAACTACTTTATTCATATTTTGATTTTTAATTCGTTTCTAATTTAATTTTATATTATGAAAATATTTGTATTTCTTAGTAATTCTTAAATAATAAAAATTAAAAACTAAATAAATTAAATATGTTAAACTAACTTTTAATTATTTAGGATGTGCAATGCAATTGATCCCTCCTGTTCTAGTCCATGCTACATTTGGTCATATAAGTAGAATATTCTCAAGTAATTATTAAATAATTCAAATTAAAAATAAATACATAAATATTTTTTAAAAGTTAGTGTACAAAAAAAAATTACGTTATTCCATTCAAACGTGTATTTTTAATTTGTTTACCAATTTATTTTATCTTACAACAAATATTTGTATATTATACTACTTCCACTTTTTACTGAGGCAAATATTTTTAGACAAATATATCCCAAAATAAAGTTAAAATTAAGTAAATTATTTATGTCAAGAATAACTTACTGTGATGAATAATTTATTGTGGGTCACACAAAAATTAGCAGTAGAATAAATTGCTTGTTTCTCATTAAAAGTTAAAATAGTTTTGGCTCGTTTAGGAGTGACAATGCATTTGGTTACTCATGTCCTGGAACACCCTGCATTTGGGCTTTTAAAGGTCATCCGTGTCAGCTAGGCCCCTTAAAAGTGATCAGGCCAATTGGTTCATATAAAACTCACAAATTAATATTTATGATGTTATTGAAGCCATTTTATACTACTTTATTCAAATTCAGATATTTAAATTGTTTTTAATTTAATTTTATATTATGAGAATATTTGAATTTCTGAGTAACTATTAAATAGGAAAAATTAAAAACTAAAGGTTAAAATACTTTTTTGGTCCCAATTTTCGTCAAAATTTGTCAAATAAGTCTTAATTTTGGTTTTGTGTTCAAATAGGTTCCAAATTTCATCAATTTTGTTCAATTAGGTCCTTTTTTGCTAACATCGTTTAAATCATTAACGACCATGAACAGCGACTGCCACGTATCACTTCGTGGTTTTTTTTTAATTTTTTTATTTTCTTTAATTTGTTTTTTATTTTTTTAAATGTTTATGTGTCAACTCAACAACGTGCCATGTGTCAAAGTCAATGCTCTATATTTAATTAGATTTCTATATTTGTTATTTTTGTTTCAATTTAGTCCCAATTTTTGTTAACATGAACCAATTTGGTCCCATTCCACATTGAAACCAAATTTATTTTTTATATTAAAATTCACATCATTATAACTTTGATATAAAAATTAAATTTGGTCACATTTTCGACAGGGACAAAATTTGTCAATTTTAAACAAAATTTGCATTAAATTGAACAAAAATAACAAATATAAGGACCAAATTGAATATAGAACATTGACTTTGACATGTGACATATTGGGTTGACACATGGACATTTAAAAAATAATTCAAATTAAAAATAAATATATAAATATTTTTAAGAAGTTAGTTTAAAAAAATATTAACTTATTCCATTTGAAGATGTATTTTTAATTTATTTACCTATTTATTTTATCTTACTACAAAAATTGTATATTATTCTACTTCAACTTTTGATAGAAGCAAATGTTTTTAGAAAAATATATCCCAAAATAAATTCAAAATTAAATAAAATATTTATGTGAGGAATAACTTATTGTGAGGAATAATTTATTGTGGTCCACACAGAAATTAGCAATAGAATAAATAATTGATTTCTCATTCAAGATTAAAATAGTTTTGGCTCATTTATGAGTGATAATGGATTTGGTTCTTCATGTCCTGGTCCACCCAACATTTGGGCCTTTTTAAAGTGATAGTGGTCGACTTAGCCCTTTAAAAGTGATCACGGCTAGCTAGTTCACATAAGACTCAAAATTTAATGCTTATGATGTCATTAAAGTCATTTTATACTACTTTATTCAAATTCAGATTTTTAAAATTTTTCTAATTTAATTTTATATTATGAAAATATTTGAATTTATGAGTAATTATTAAATAATAAAAAATAAAAAATAAATAAATTAAAATAACTTTTATTTAGTTAGGAGGGACAATGCAATTGATCCCTCTTATCCTAGGTTACGCTGCATTTCCTCATCTAAGTAGAATATACCAGAGTAATTATTTTATAATTAACATTAAAAATAAATAAATATTTCTATGAAGTTAGTTTACAAAAATATTTTTATGCTATTCCATTCAAATGTGTATTTTTAATTTCTTTACAAATTAACTTTATCTTGCAAAAAATAAATTGTATATTATACTATTTTCATTTTTTTACTGCAGCAAATAATTTTTAGAGAAATTTATCCAAAAATAAATTTAAAATCAAGTAAATTATTTTTGTTAGAAATAACTTATTGTGTGGAATAATTTATTTTGGTTCACACAAAAATTAGCAGCAGAATAAATTACTTATTCCTCATTAAAAGTTAAAATAGTTTTGGTTTATTTAGGAGGGACAATGCGTTTGGTTACTCATGCCTTGGTCCACTTCGCATTTGGACACTTAAAAGTGATCAGGGTCAGTTGGACCCCTTAAAATTGATTACGGTCAGTTGGTTCATATAAGACTCACAAATTAATACTTATGATGTTATAAAAGTTATTTTATACTACTTTATTCATATTTATATTTTTTATTTGTTTCAAATTTAATTTTATATTATGAGAATATTTATACTTTTTTTTGTAATTATTAAATAGTAAAAATTGAAAATTAAATAAATAAAAAATATTAAAATAACTTTTATTTTGTTAGGAGGGATAATGCAATTAATCCCTCATATCCTAGTCTGTAACGTCCCATTTAATTATTAAACGAAATTAAAGGAAAACGTCACGCAAACGATAGTGCAGTAGCGTAGTCTTGGGGTTCTTAACCCAACCCCTACAACCTGGGCACACCACGATGCCAACGGAAACTAGATACAAGTTTAACAAAGAGTGTAGCGAAGAAATGCATAAAGCGATACGTGGGCCATAGCCCTAAAGCAAACATGAAGAAAATAACTCCAGCCCAGATGGCTAAGCAACGGAATCACCATTCCCTTGTTGACCACGAGAACCTCGCCCATCTGCTCCCATCAATCAAATTGATGATCATCGCAAGAAAGAACAGCCACATACAATACAACCATACAACAAAACGGGTAAGCTAGAGCCATTAACATATTCCTCATACAGTCAAATATATTTTCATCATCCCATATTCATATAACAACCAAGCATGTTATTACTCTTCATTCAATACACTACGACTCGACTTGACTCATCCGGATACGTATAACCTGATCGGATTCAGCGAATGCTTACACTTGTGGTGTATACCTCTACTCACTCCCGAGCTATGTGTTACAAGTGTTACAATGAATCAAATTTCCTTCACCGCAAGGTTAGCCCTTAATGAATTTCAGGCCTCCTGCTCCTCTCACCACAGGAGTCAGTCCGCTCTAAGTGAGACTAACTGACTCCTTAGAGTCTTAGGATGCAGTCCTTACCTTGAATCCTTACCTGGTTATACAGATGGGGCACCACCATGGCACCCACTAACAGGGGCCATGAAATTACGTCCCGACCACTGAAGCGCAACCCCGGAGGTCCCACCTAGAGACCCCAAGGAATTACACGCTGACACGGACCAACATTCATAAAGCAGCAGTAAGAGAACATCAAAATCATATTTACAATTCCATACCAATCCCTGAGATTAATTCCTCATACGCATCACATTTTGAATCCATACATCTGATCATCACCATCCCATGAGTCTAGGGCCTCATCTCATATCAATACCATGTTCCTTTAGTTCCAAAACACTCATTCGTCTCACATGTCAAGTTCCCACAACACCCATCATTCATCATTTATGAATCATGTCGCGCATACATATCAATCATTTAGGCATATATCCATACATATATACATGTATCTCATCACGACAGTCATACCCATACAATTCCAATCATAATAGTGTAAACACATAACCAAACACAGAGCAATCTCGCCCAATCCCTCGCTCAGGCGAGACATTCTTGCTCAGGCGAGTCCCCTTCGCCTAGGCGAGGGCTCGAAAAGGGCATCAGGAAGCAACGCAGGATCTCGCTTAGGCGAGACCTCTCTCGCCTGGGCGAGATGCTCGCTCGCTCAAAATAAGGAGTGGGTCGCCTGGGCGACCACTCGCATAAACTGGTCTAGGCGAGCCCCTGTTTGTCTCGCCTAGGCGAGACTGGCTTGCCTGAGCGAGATTAACAGATCTCGCCACTGTTTCACCTGCAACAGCCATGTTTTCCAACCAAACAACTCATGCAAGATACTCTCACGCATCAAAACGAAAGATCGGACCATAAAATCAACAACCAACTCATACACAGTTCAAAAGAATGACTCGAAACTATAAACCCCTAACTTCCCGTACCTGGAAGAGGGCTAACGGAGCTTCGACACGGGACCTCGGGGCGCAACAACTCAAGGATGGCTCGCAGAATTGGCAGGACAGTGAAATGGAACCAGGGAAACCGAGTTAACGGAGGCTTTTAATCGAAAATACAAAACAAGATAGCAAAAGGGAACTAGCACGGCTGGGAGAGACACTTACATGGAGTAGAAGTTCCTTTAGCTTACGTGACAGTGGAACAAAACCCTGGCGGAGGGAGGTGACGTCTGCAGCTCAAGTTCTCTGAAATGGAGTGAAAATGTGACTTAGGGCAACTGGAAAGGACTTTATCTACTGGGCCAGCCCTTTAGGCCCACTTACAAGGACAACCCTTTAGTTTAGGGCAGAAATAGTAAAGTGAATTTTTATGGGCCTTACATAGTCCATGCTACATTTTGTCATATACGTAGAATATTCCAAAATAATTATTAAATAATTTAAATTATAAATAATTAAATCAATATTTTTCAGTAGTTTACAAAAATATTTTTACGTTATTCCATTAGAATGTGTATTTTATATTTGTTTACAAATTTATTTTATATTACGAAAAAAATTGTATATTATTCTACTTACACCTTTTACCGAAGCAAATATTTTTAGATAAATATATCCTGAAATAAATTATTTATGTCAGAAATAACTTATTATGAGGAATAATTTATTGTGGTCCACAGAAAAATTAGCAGCAGAATAAATTACTTATTTCTCTTAAAAGTTAAAATAATGTTGGCTCATTTAGGAGTAAGAATGCCTGCATTGGGCCTTTAGAAGAGATTAGGGTTAGCTGGTTCACATAAGACTCACAAATTAATACTTATGTGTTTTTAAAGTCATTTTATATTGCGTTATTCAAGTCTAGATTTTTAATTTGTTTTTAAATTAATTTTATATTACAAGAATATTTGTATTTCTCAGTAATTATTAAATAACAAAAATTAAAAATCAAATAAATCGAAAAATATGAAAATAACTTTTAATTAGTTAGGAATGGCAATGATTTTGATCCTCCCGACCCAGTCCACGCTACATTTGGTCATCTAAGTATAATATTCAAAAGTAATTATTAAATAATTAAAAATAAAATTAATAAATACATATTTTTGAGAATTTAGTTTACAAAAATGTTTTTACATTATTTGTTCCAAATGTGTATTTTTAATTTGTTTACCAATTTATTTTATCTTACCAAATAAAATTACATATTATAGTATTTCAACTTTTTATAGAAACAAGTATTCATGGAGAAACTTATCCCAAAATAAATTCAAGATTAAATAAATTATTTATGTCATGAATAACTTATTGTGAGGAATAATTTATTGTGGTCCACACAGAAATTAGCTGTAAAAATAAATTACCTATTTCTTATTAATGGTTAAAATAGTTTTGGCTTATTTAGAAGTGACAATGCATCTGGTTACTCATGTCCTGATCTATCCTACATTTAGGCCTTTAAAAGTTATCAGTGCCAACTAAGCCCTTTAAAAGTGACAGGGATCAACTGGTTCACATAAGACTCACAAATTAATACTTATGGTGTTATTAAAACCATTTTATACTACTTTATTCGAATTTTGAGTTTTAATTTGTTTCAAAATTAATTTTATATTACGAGAATATTTGTATTGTTGAGTAATTATTAAATAATAAAAATTAAAAATTAAAAATATTAAAATATTAAAATAACTTTTAATTAGTCAAGAGGGACAATGCAATTGATTCATCCTGTCCTAGTCCATGCTACATTTGGTCATCTAAGTAGAATATTTCCAAGTAATTATTAAATAATTCAAATTAAAAATAAATAAATAATTTTCAAAATTTAGTTTACAAAAATATTTTTATGCTATTCGATTCAAATGTGATTTTTAATTTGTTTACAAATTTATTTTATCTTACAAAAATAAATTATATATTATACTACTTCCACTGTTTAGTGAAGCAAAGTTTTATAGAGAAATTCATGCCAAAATAAATTTAAAATTAAATAAATTATTTATTTCAATAACAATTTATTGTGAAGAATAATTTATTGTGGTCCAAACAGAAATTAACAATAGAATAAATTATTTATTATTTATTAAAGGTTGAAATAGTTTTGGCTCATTTAGAAGTGAGACTGACACTCGTTAATCATGTCCTGATCCATCATGTATTTGGGCCTTTAGAAGTGATCAAGGCCAGCTTAACCTTTGAAAGTGGTCAGGGTCATCTTATTTACATAAGATTCACAAAACAATACTTATGATCTTATTAAAGTCATTTTATACTACTTTATTCAAATTTTTAATATGTTTCTAATTTAATTTTATATTATGAGAATATCTGTTTTATGAGTAATTATTAAATAATAAAAATAAAAATTAATACAATTAAAAATATTAAAATAACTTCGATTTACTCAGGAGGGACAAGTCCTAGGCCACCTGCATTTGCTCATCTAAGTAGAATATTCCAAAGTAATTATTTAAAAATTAAAATTAAAAAAAATAAAAATAAATATTTTTCAAAAGTTAGTTTACAAAAATATTTTTATGCTATTCCATTGGAATGTGTATTTTTAATTTGTTTACCAATTTATTTTATCTTACAAAAAAGAATTGTACATTATACTAATTCCACTTTTTACCGTAAGGTTAATCATGTCTTGGTCCACCCTGCATTTGGACCTTTAAAAAGAGATTAAGACTAGTTGGATCCTTAAAAAGTGAATGGTCAATTGGTTTACATAAGACTCATAAATTAATACTTATGTGGTTTTAAAGCCATTCTATACTATTTTATTCAAATTTAGATTTTTAATTTGTTTCTAATTTAATTTTATATTATCAGAATATTTGTATTTCTCAGTAATTATTAAATAATAAAAATAAAAAATAAAATAAATCAAAAATATGAAAATAACTTTTAATTAGTTAGGAAAGACAATAAATTTGATCCCTCCTGTCCTAGTCCACACTACTTTTGGTAATCTAAGTAGAATATTCAAAAGTAATTATTAAATAATTAAAATAAAAAATTAATAAATACATATTTTTCAGAATTTAGTTTATAAAAATCTTTTTATGCTATTCGATACTAATGTGTATTTTTAATTTGTTCACTAATTTATTTTATCTTAAAAAAAATACATATTATACTACTTCCACTTTTTATTGAAATAAATATTCATATATAAATTTATCCCATAATAAATTTAAGATTAAATAAATTATTTATATTAGGAATAACTTATTGTGAGGAATAATTTATTGTAGTCAACACATAAATTAGCTATAAAGATAATGTTCTGGTCCATCTTGCATTTGGACCTTTAAAAATGATCAAGACCGAAGTTTTACTGTAACAAATATTTTTAAGAGAAATATATCCCAAAATAAATTTATGATTTAATAATTTATTTATGTCAACAATAACTTATTGTGAGGAATAATTTATTGTGGTTCATACATAAATTAGTAGTAGAGTAAATTATTTATTCCTCATTGAAGGTTAAAATAGTTTTGGCTCATTTAGGAGTGAGAATGCATCTGATTACTCATGTCATGATCCACCTTGTATTTGGGCCTTTAAAATTGATCAGAGCCAACTGAACCCTTTAAAGGTGATCAGGTCCAACTGGTTCACATAAGACTCACAAATAATTATTTATGTTGTTATTAAAGCCATTTTTTACTACTTTATTCAAATTTAGATTTTTAATTTGTTTCTAATTTAATTTTATATTATGAGAATGTTTATATTTCTGAGTAATTATTGAACAATAAAAATTAAAAAATAAATAAATCAAAAATATTAAAATAACTTTTAATTAGTTAGGAGGGACAATGCAATTGATATCTCCTATCCTAGTCCATTTTGCATTTGATCATCTAAGTAAAATATTACTAAGTAATTATTAAATAATTAAAAATTAAAATAAATAAATAAATAATTTTCAGAAGTTAGTTTCAAAAATCTTTTTATGTTATTAGACTCAAATGTGTAATTTGAATTTGCTTACCAATTTGTTTTATCTTACAAAAAATAATTGTATATTATACTACTTCCACCTTTTACTGAAGCAAAATTTTTTAGAGAAATGTATCCAAAAATAAATTTCAAATTAAATAAATTATTTATGTGAAGAATAATTTATAGTGGTCCATACAGAAATTAGCAGTATAGTAAAATATTTATTTCTCATTAAAGGTTAAAATTGTTTCAGCTCATTTAGGAGTGACAATCCATACGGTTACTCATGTCCTGGTCCATCTTGCATTTAAGCCTTTAAAAATTATTAAAGCCAGTTGGGTCCTTGAAATATGATCAAGGCTAGTTTGTTCACATATAACTCACAAATTAATACTTATGATGTTATCAAAGCCATTTTAAAGTACTTTATTCAAATTTAGACTTTTATTTGTATCTAATTTAATTTGATATTACAAGAATATTTGTATTTCTGATTAATTATTAAATATTAAAAATTAAAAATTGAATAAATCAAAAATATTAAAATAACTTTTAATTAGTTAGGAGGAAAATTGCAATTGATCCCTCCTATCCTAGGCCAAGCTACATTTGTTCATTTAAGTAGAATATTTCCAAGTAATTATTAAATAATTAAAATTAAAAATAAATAAATAATTTTTAGAAATTAGTTTATAAAAAACTCTTTATGTTATTATATTTAAATGTGTATTTTTAATTTGTTTACCAAATTATTTTATCTTACAAAAAAAATTGTATATTATACTACTTCCACTTCTTACTTAAGCAAATTGTTATACAGAAATTTATCTTAATATAATTTTAAAATTAAATAAATTATTTATGTTAGGAATAACTTATTACGAGAAATAAATTATTGTGCTTCACACAAAAATTAGCAGTAGAGTAAATTACTTATTTCTCATTAAATGTTAAAATAGTTTTGGCTCATTTAGGAGTAATAATGCATTTCATTACTCATGTCCTGGTCCACCCTGCATTTGGGTCTTTAAAAGTGATCAGGGCCAGTTGGGACCTTTAAAAGTGATTAGAGTCAGCTAGTTCACGTAAGACTCACAAATTAATATTTATAATGTTATAAAAGTAATTTTATACTATTTTATTCAAATTTAGATTTTTATTTTTATTTTTTAATTTTATTTTATGAGAATATTTGTATTTCTGAATAATCATTAAATAATAAAAATTCAGAATTAAACAAATAAAGATATTATATATAACTTTGATTTGATTAGGAGTGATATTCATCTTCCAATATTAGGCTTCCCTGCATTTGATTATCTAAATAGAATATTCACAAATAATTATTAAATAATTATAATTAAAAATAAATAAATAAATATATTATATTAATGAAATAATGAATCAAAATATTTAGTTACATTCAAATTTCAAATGACACTGTACAAGAATAAAAGATTATAAAATAGTTTGACAATTTTAGACATAGTTGTCAGCTCATACAAACTACACATTATGCTAGACATAGTTTGACAAGTTTAGATGTGATGTAAGTAGATCCACGTGACTTGTCCCCACACTCATCCTTAAATTCAATAAGTTGAATTCAAAAGCGTACAAAATAATATTGTATTTTTTAAAATTTGAAAATAATATATATATATATATATATATATATATATATATTATGATTTATATATCAAATAACTTAATCTAAAAAGTTAAAATTAATTTCATTATCTTAAATTTTAATTTCTTTTTAATTTTAATCTTTTAAGTTGGACAAAATAACTTATTCACCTTACTTAAATAATGTCAGCTATTTTAATATTCTAATTTGTCTTTAACAAAATTTAATAAATAATATAATTATAATGTACTATGCACATTTTTACTTTTATTATTATTATTGGTTAGGATAAAGTTTTTTGACAAATAACTGAAAAAATGTATAACAAGATTAAATTTAATCAATAAAATCTTAAAAGAATCTCTTGAAACCGTTCACTAAATGATTACAAATAAAATAAAATATAAAAATCACAATCTATTAAAAAAGATAAAAGAATGCAAGAGTAAGAAAAATGGTAAAGAAAAAAAAAATGATAATTCAGTTATTCTCAAATGTGCATTTTGTTTCAAGTACTACATCACCGGTCAAATTATTTCATTAATCTTAAATGTTTATATTACACACACTTTATAAACAAAGTTACAATTTTACCAATCTTAACACTTCATATTAGATACATTTCCTAAGCAAAAATACAATCACTCAACATATATGCAATTTTTCCAAAAAAACATATATAAATAGTTAAAAATATATTTAATTTTTATTTTAAATATTAATTTGTTATTTTATTTTTTAGTTGAATTTGAATATTTATTAAGAACAATATAATCAATTATTTCTAATACTAATTAATTATTTATGAACTCTTTATTTCTTGGTATTCATATAATTTTGAATATTATTTAAAGTAGCATATTATTATATTTATAATAATCAATTATAGTATAGGATAATTAAATATATGCACAAACACAATTGTAGGTATTGCTAGAAACTAACTATGTAAGTGATCATTATATTCTAAAACTTTCCAAAAAGATTTTGGGTTTTATAGAAGATATATACATAAAAATTATGTAATAGATAAACCTAAATTAATGTATGACACACTAACACTCACAAGAAGAAACAAAATCAACCCTCCATCATTATTTTTAAGCAGATAACCAAAACATCAATCTTTTACTCTAAGAAAAGATCTTCAAAAGTCTTTATCAATCAAAATAAAATTAAATGAATTGGAGTACTTTGTATTCCACATTGCTTTTAAGGATGCCTATGGGAGATTAGTGGCTTTGTATGGACATTATTGATTCTATTGAGGTTTTTTTTTTTTTTCTTTAATGAGTTTTTGTTTAAATGCATGAATGACCAATTAATTACTGATAAATTAATTACAAATATGTTGTGGTCCAACATTATATGTCATGAATAAAGTCTAACACAGATTATGTATCCTTAGCATATAATTATCAACTACTCACTATATTGTTGTTGTTAGAATCAGTAGTTAGTTATTCAATGAAAATAAATTAAATTAATTAACTTTTAATCCTTTTCTAGTACATTTTCAAATGTGAATCCATTCACTAAGGTTTAGTGGGAAACCAATGGCATTCTAAGAACATGGTTTGATGGATGATGAGAATAGCATCACTTGCAAGTAACATTGTGTGGTCCACGGTGGACCATAAGAGACAAATTGATTGCTTATTTCTCATTAATCAAGTTTAACCTAAACTAATTTCATAATTTTTAAGATATTTAAATATGTTAAATTTAAATTGATATTTTTATATTGATTTATTTATAAAAATATTATTTAGATAAATTCTTTAAATTTATGGAATTTTATTTTTGAATTTAAATAAAATATTTTAATTACCATTAAATGCAAAAAATAAAAATGTTTAAATACTAAATAAGTATTTAATAATTAAAAATATTAATACTGAATATCCTTTTAAGTTAATCTTGGTTAATATATATATTTTTCAAATTTTATTAAAATATTTTTAGAAACAATTTGTAATCACAATTTGAAAAACCAAATTTAGAGAGTAGAAAATAAAACTCAAATAGTTAAACTATTATGCAACACTGAATTTTACTTATTTAATCTTAATTATGTGAATTAATTCTCCATTGATGAAAAAACAAAAATACAAAATCGAGAGAAGAGGATGAGTCAAAACAAGAGAAAAAAAAAGATTAAGAAATAATTCTAAAATTGAAAATTAAGCATATGATCTTTTTTATAACTATATAGGACATTTAGGTTATACATAAGCTCTAAAATCTAAAGTTTAGTTATAGGTTCATAAGTGTAGTCACAAAAGTCTAAACAAAATAAGGAGAATTGAATTCATATGTTTTATTTTTTTACAAAAATTTAATAAATCTGCCTTAACTTTAAAGTAGTCATAGAAAATAGTGTAGAACTACAAATCTATAAAGACATGTTCTTTTGAATCCCTAAAAATATAGAATCCAACATAACTAAAATTTGTCAAAAATAATATCGTAAAAAAATTATAATCAAAATAATGAGCTAAAGTGTGATGAGCTTAAAATTACAAAACTAAAATAAATATGTACACTAAATACATTAGTTTTGGTAATTTAGATTTAGTATTAGTTCTTTTTATTATGTATATAGATACTTAAATAAATGTTATTGTTTTTGTGTCTGATTATTTATGATATATACATTAAATTTGACAATTTTAGTTGTTTACATAAGTTTATAGTGATTAAGAAACACAAGGAACAATATTGTTAATTTATTTTGAGATGTTCAATCTTTAGGAAAGTCATAAAATCACTAATAATTAATTGTGTTAAGTTTATAATTATTAACATAAGCAAATAAATTATAATATAATTAGTTATTACTTCAAATAATCAATTAATTTATTTTACTATTGGATTTATATATTAATTCAAGAAAACTATAATTGATTATCATTTACAATAATCAATTTACTCTTTTGTTTGAAAAAAAAAAGAGAGTTTCTCCTCAAATTGAAAGATAAGATGAGAATTGAGTTTATATGAAAAACTTAAAATATTTTGTTTAGATGATTTCTTATTTTAGAAAAACAATTTGAATTATATTATGAAGAAGAATCATTAAATCATTCGATAACACCAAGTTTTTTAAAAAAAGTTTTCTTCTTTCTGTACTTGATTAGAAAATTACATCTAAGATAATATCCTTCTAACTCATTTTTTTTAGTGTGTTTTCACCTAAGTTTGGTGTGTTGTTAGCGTTTTCACACTTAGTTGTGTTTAGTGTTCAAGAACTTTATATTATTAAATGTGTTACATGTTATTTGTGCTAGAGTGTATGTAAACTTGTGTTATTTTAATAATAGTGGAAATTTTATCTTAGGTTGATTGAACTGAAATTAGATGTAGATTTAAGAATAATCAAAACAATATAAAAGTATGTTGTGTTATTTATATCTCTTTTTTAACTATTTGTCATTATTATTTTCTCTTATTAGCATATAAAGGGTATTTAAATTGCTTGTAAATTAAAAGATTTCATTTTATTTTATTGAAAGACAACACTTTTTTTTTGAACTAATTTATCCCCTCTCTATCTTGTAAAACCTTTTTGATTTTCATTTTTACAATCGATACTAAAGATTTTGCGTGTATATAATTGTACAAAGACACCAGTTGGCAAACAGGATGTTCTTTTTATTAATTAATCTTAGAATTAGGTTGGTCAACCTATGTCATTTGTAGGAAATCATTCATGCATGTGGAGTTTCTAATCTTCATAGTCATGTCTTGTATTATGAGTTTTTGTTTGTATGTTTTGGCTTCTTAAGAACACTAAGAAGGTAGACAATTTGTTATTTGGAAGTTCATATAACTTTGAATGAATCTTGCATGTCTTTGTTCATCTCAATAATATATAATCTTATTGATATTGAGTGTAACATTAGCTCTTCATAGCCTAAACATGTTATTTAACATCAAAATAATAATCGTAGGTGTTGTTTTAGTAACTACTAGATCGTATATACTAGAATGTATGAAAATAATATTATGGAATTATTATGAAGAATAAGGCAATACTTGTTGCAGGATATAGTTAAGAAGAAAAAATTGACTATGATGAAATTTATGTTCTATTTGCAGGACTTGAAATTATCAGACTACTATTTATCTATGGTTTATCAATGAATTTCAAGTTTTTTCATATGGATGTAAAACAAATGCAATTTTTAAATGATTATATCAAAGAATAAGTGGGTGTTAAGAAGTCACCAAGTTCTATTGACTTGGAATATCCAAATCATAACTTTAAATTGAAGAAAATTCTATATGGTTATAAGAAAGTTCGAGATCATGGTATGAAAGGTTAGATAATTACTTAATTGAGAATGATTTCAAAAGTGGTAACATTGATTCTATTATATTAATGAAGAAGTCTTTGAGTGAGATTTTTTCAATTCATATTCTTGTTGTTGATATAATTTTGTACTCAATTCAAAATTCGAAGTGAAGATTTTGCTAGTATTGTGTGAAGGGAATTTGAAATTTCCTTAATGAGAGAATAATTTTCTTTTTTGGTGTCAAAATTAAACAACTAATACTTTACCTTTTCATCAGTCAAATCAAGTACTTTTTTAAGTCCTTAAGAAGTTTGCCATAAAAAACTCATAGGAATAAAAAAAAACAATGATTAACACATGTTATTCGGATGTTGATGAAAAGGTAAATTTATTTATGAAGAAGTCTTGGAGTGAGATTTTTTCAATTCATATTCTTGTTGTTGATATAATTTTGTACTCAATTCAAAATTCGAAGTGAAGATTTTGCTAGTATTGTGTGAAGGGAATTTGAAATTTCCTTATTGAGAGAATAATTTTCTTTTTCGGTATCAAAATTAAACAACTAATACTTTACCTTTTCATCAGTCAGATCAAGTACTTTCTTAAGTCCTTAAGAAGTTTGCCATGAAAAACTCAAAGGAATAAAAAAAATAATGATTAACACATGTTATCCGGATGTTGATGAAAAGGTAAATTTATTTATACTCAACTATTAATATGCTTTATATTATGCATAATATTTTGTGGCTTCGCTATCCTAGTGGTGCATCTATTAGCCTTATGGCTTATTCAAATTATGGCTTCGAGATTGTAATATGTATAGAAAGTATTTGTGGTACATGACAAATGATGAGTATTATTGTTGGAAGTTGTTGTGCTCAAATATTTTGGATGAAACATTAACTAGAAGACTACATCCTTTGTTACCATATTCCTTAAAAGTATAATAACACTATATATATGAACTCAACATAAGTGGTGTGAAAAATTGATTAGATACATAAGAAAATGAGGGTTGAATTGTATATTGATACTAAGTCTTAGTTAGGAATGATTGTATTCCTAAAAAATACTTACACATTAATAATTAATGGTTACAAAGTATTCAAACAATACTCGAATTATTCATTCAGAAGTGGCAAAGTGTTCTAACAATCTCAAAGATTCAATTAAATTGGAATCAAATTCTATAAAATATTGTCATTTTTTTTCAATATAATAATGCAATATATTAAGGAGAATCAATCAAGAAATAAGATAATAATGAAATTAAAATTTAAACCTCACTTGAAAGTGTAATAAGATTGAATCTTTCAATCCCCTAATTTTCTTAATTCTTCAAACTTATAACAGACCACAGTTCGAATTAAATCTATTTTTTTAATAATAATTTGTAAGTCGATCTGATTCAATTATAATAAACGTGTTTTTAATGTAATTTTTAAATATCATATCAAAATTTAAATTTTAGGTCCCAGTACTATTTTTTATTTTTAATACCCAATCAATTATATTTCAAATTTAGCACCTACTAAATTATAAATTTTTTTATTTAAATTCCTGAAAAAAAAATCTTTGAATTTTGTCTCTCATACTATACTACACCGTCGCTTTTAACTTAATCCTAAAATATTTTTAGTTTATTATATTTCTCAATTTTATAAAAACAGCTATTAAATTTTTTATTTTATAAAAATGTGTATCACAAATGATTTAGTGTATATTGTTCTTTAATACTTTAAATTATTTGAAATATAGTTTAACCTAATTGAATAATAAAACAGATATAAATAATAGAAGTATCTTAAATCTAAATGTTTAATTCATTGTATACTTCAATTTTAGAAAATACTAATACTCGAAATAAATATGGAATTTGCAACCAGTATACAGAATGAAACTCAAAACCTGATCCAAAATCAAGAATGCATTTTTATCCACGTTATAAGGCCCAACTCCACGTCCTTGAAAATAATATTATTAGGAGCATTCCACATGTCAACTTGTTCCCAAAACAAGTACTTTATAGTTGCATAGAAACAAGCTTTTATGGTTACTATATGTGAAGCAGTACAGACGAAATAATTAGTTATTAGTATATTTTTAAATACTATTTTCTTACAAAAATATAGAAGTTATAATATGATAAGACCTTTTTAAAAAATATCTTTTTTATATATTTTTATCGACAATGTGGATTATCAATATGTTAATTATTTTAGATAGACAAGAAGTGCATATAGTGGCAAATCAATATAGCAAAACAAAAAAAAAGAAAAAAGAAACGTAAAAACATTAGGAACAGTTTAGAAATAAAAGAATGCTCAATTTTAATTGTATTGTAATATATAAAAACTATTTTACATTTCTGTAACAATTAATCAGTATAATTTAAATAGTAGCATATTTATTATTTTAACTTTATGGAAGATACTACCTTTCTTTTATATTTAATATAAAACACGTGAAATTTATTAAATTATTTTAGAAAAATAATAATAATAACCTTAATAATTTTATGTTAATATGTCTTAATATTTTAAAATACTATCATTAGGAAAATTATTAATAAAATTGAAAATAAAGAATTAAGTTTTATAACCATTAGTGAAAAGCTTGAGAATTATATCATAGAGAATAGTCCGATTTAATTTTAGTATAAAGTATACAAATTTTACTATATTTTTTTAATTATTTCTGTAATTGTTAAATTAAACATCAGATTAATTATCATATTTTCTATTATAAGTTGAAATGGTAAGACATATTTTATAGACTTGATGAAGAAGGTTTAAGTTAACGGGGAATTAATAATTTATTATTTAAAAATAAAATTGATATATATATATATATATATATAATAAAATTATTACTTTTATTTATTTTGAAGATTATATCTTCTATATTTATTTTAGAAATGTTCGTAATCTCGGTAAGTTGTTAAGGTTATTTTATTTTATTTTATTTATTAAAATTCATAATTCAGTAGGTAACATGATTTAGAATAATTGGAATCCATGAGATTTTGGTTTAAAGTAAAAATTTTCTAATCCTAATCTCATTTTTTTATATAGATACAAACTTTTGATAGATCTGGAAGAATTTACCTCATTATTCATTTTCTTATATCGTCATTTTATCATAACAATGAGACACATTTGCATGAAACTCCATGCTAGGAAGATTTTTGTTAGAAGTCTCACATCGACTAGAGATAAGTCAATTTCATAATATATAAGTGAGATGCAAACCTTATCTTATAAGCCGATTTTGTGGGGTTGAGTTAGGTCTTAAGTCCATTTCTAACATGGTATCAGAACCATTGTTTAAACAAAATTAAAACCTATCATAAAGGGGTGACGTCACAAACATGTAAACTTATATAGGTGAAGCAGCAGCAGAACAAGGGGCTGAGTTGAGAAAGACAAATGTTCTTCTTGTAAAATCTATGTCTAGATGTTGTTGGAATTGTATTTTAATATTTTATGAGTAGTTGAACTTTCTTGTGTTTAGGTTTTGATGTAATCAATTCAAATTCTATGTACTTCTATTTCTTGAGAATTTATCTATGCTTTCATTCAATAGTTTGTGATTTGATTTATGCTTAATGATGAATTGACAACTCATCTTATGTTACTGGTTTGGATTAAGTTGGAAGATTGGTCTCAACTTGTGTGGATGAATTAATAACTCATCCTATTTCACTGGTTTGGATTGAGTTGGAAGTCTGGTCTCAAACTAAGGTCCAATTAAACCATCACACTCTTGTTAGAGGCTTTCACAAGATCTAGAAGGTGTGTCAGAGGAGAGAGTCGTCTTGCATAATAAAGCAATGATTCATTCAACCAGGAGTTGAGAAACCACACTGAATTTGAAATCCTTAGGTTTTAGGCTGCAAATGTAACATCCCAAATTTATACTAAAATGAATTTAGTACGATAATACCTAAAATTTATAATACATTACTTTTCATATACAATGTATTAAAGTTATAACTATAACTACATAATTTATATATATATATATATATATATATATATATATTAATTAATAAATAAATTTTAAAAAATAAAATAAGTTTAGTAAAAATAATAAAATAAAGAATATTAGTATTGTAAAAATAAAATGTATATTTA
>Ga0214544_1004861_pt1 | contig 26576 bp, 9 predicted proteins | sample CNSS3metaG_FD_160074 | JGI IMG/M metagenome (GOLD analysis project Ga0214544, IMG submission 160074) | Root nodule microbial communities from cowpea collected in UCLA plant growth center, Los Angeles, California, USA - CNSS3 | ecosystem: Host-associated > Plants > Roots > Nodule | place: USA... | reverse complement strand
CGTTTTTTTTTTGTTTTTTTTTTTATTTTTATAATAAAATTTTCAATGTTTAAAAATTGGAAAACTTTAAGAAATTCAAGACTTTGAAGAATTAGATGATAAATTGATAATTCAACATTTTCATCATATTCATACTATGACATACGTAATGTATTCTTCAAATTTAATGCAAGAGTCTATAAAAGAAGTAATTATATACAAGTGCAAGATTTTTTTTTAATTTTATGCGGGCCGGTCCGCACGGGCCGCGGGGTCACTACTCTGGCCCGCCCCGCGTCCTGCGAGCTGGCCCGACAGGCCATGCCCTAATTGTCACCCCTAATTTAAATGGATTAAAAGATTGAACTCGTTCCATCATTAGACGAAGCTTAGATTTACTATCATGAATGTTATGTTCTCCTTTTAGAAGTTGCCCATCCGTTTCTTCTCTTATCTAGATATTTTGCTGCAATCTTAATTCACAAACATCCTAATTTTTGTCCTTAGTTCCCATTCATGATTTGTAGGTATACATTAAGAATATTCATTTAGTATTTGTCACGGATTTTATTCAATTTTTTTGCCATCTTTATATGAAATTGGACTATGAGAAGAAGATGGGTGGAAGGAATTCATGTTTGTAGTCTCATGATGTTCACACTCATAGCTTTCACACTCTCTACAAAAATATAGGAATATACAGACATAATTAATGTGTAATGGGTCAAACCACAGTTAATGAGTGAAGAAGCTATCAGAGAGAGTGAAGAAGAAAAGAGCAATCAATGTATCTTGTGCAAGTATGTGGAGAGAAGCTACCTTAAAGAAAATTTTTTATTCTTTTCTCATGTATCGGGGTTCACTCTATTATTTATTTAAAGTCCTGTGGATTTTTTATTCATATTAAGACTTTTTCACGTTACAAGTTTTTGTGTTTGTTGGTTTCTTTCTTCTCTATTTTATGTATTTTATTGTTTTGCATATTATTTATTTAGAAAAAATTTGATTAAACTTTACTTCCACATTTGATTCTCTTTTCAACAACATAAGTTGGGTGGATCGAATTCTTGTGAGTTAAGGAACTTAAAAATATGTCGATCCTTTTTATTTAGTTGAATTAAAAAATATGTAACTAATATTAACAAAACTTATTGATTTTAACATTACATCTAATATATATGTATTTTAAGTATAAATAGTTAATCATAACTAGTTTTTAAATAAGTTTATTCTATATTATATATAGAGGAGACATTTTTTATCCGCATTTATTTTTTATTCGCATTTATTTTTTACTTTTATCTTTTAAATAATAGTTTTTCAAAATTAAAATAGTTATTTTATCAATTTAACTATTTTCTTTTTTAAATTTAACTATATTAATCAACTTTTAGTTTTTATTACCTAAAAGAATTACCTATGAAAATTGAAAGTGTTTTTTCTATCATGTTTATAATAATTAATTAATAATACAAATTTAGTTATGCACCTTTTTAGGAGTGCATTTTTTTTCTTTACACATAAATCTCTATTATCTAAAAGAATTACTTATATAAATTGAAAGTAGTTTGATTGTATAATATGTGCAAATGTGTTCACCTTTTTTATAAATGAAAGTAGAAATAATTGTAAAAATAAATATAAATACTTTTAATAAATTTATTGCAGATGATTTTTATTTTATTCATATTTAATATTTTACTATAAATAGTTATTTTATTTTAAAAATAATTAAATTTTAAAAAATACTATATATAAAAATCGAATAAATTTTAAAAAAGTCACTTAAAAAAGGATAAATTTAGAAGAAAAAATTATGTACACAAAAAATAAACTTTTTCTTTGTATAATAGTATAAATTATAATAATTTTTAGATGTTTTATAATTGTTTTTGTACATATTTTGTTATAAATTCTTATTTTCCTTATGGCAAAATTTGCAAATGTTTTAATTATAATTATTTTTATAACGTATTATATATATATATATATTATAATTTTAATAATATTGTCTAATTAATTTTATAACGAAACACGATGCATCCTGTACTAACTTTTTAACATTCACTCTGGTAATTTATCCTGCAATAAAAGGATGTGAATTTGACCTGATTCAGTGGCAAATGTTGATGTTAACAAAAGGGAGATTTATTGATCTGTAATTGGTTGTGGAGGGAGGGTTATATTTAACAAAAAAGAGTAAGGAATTGAGTAGAAAAGGGAGGGAGAAATAGGAGGAGTAGGGAGGAAACAATGAACAATAGTTAGTACTAAACTAGTTAGGATTGGAGGGAGTAAATTGGTAGATGTATTTGATGATAGAATTGAATTGATCCAAGTGCAGTTAGCTTAGCTTAGCATAGCTTAGGACGGAGGGGAAATGGGAGGGGCTCAGATCCGTTCAATGTTGCTATGGGTATTATTATTCTTAGCAGCCTATGCCTATCTCGCCGATGGCGTTTTTCCGGAAGAGGTGAGACAACTGCGAGACGAGGCTCGTGAAATGTTTTATCACGCTTTCAATGGCTACATGGACCACGCTTTTCCCCTCGACGAATTGAGGCCCCTTTCATGTGCAGGAGAGGATACCCTCGGTGGCTATGCCTTAACATTGGTTCCTATTCCCATTCAATCGCTAATCAAATTCCTTATCATATCTCTCTTATTCATTATTCGGATTCTAATTCTAATGTATTCATCATATCAGATTGATTCTTTAGACACTTTGGCATTACTTGGTGACCGCCAACGCTTTGCCACCTCTGTTGAATGGCTTGGTAAAAATATCCGCTTTGATATAGTGAGTATTCACTCCATCCAATCAAAAGTCAAACTTTTTTTTTTTAGGCAAATGCTAACATGTGCCATTGCTCTTAAAGTTTTCATATAATGGTTTTATTTGCTTATGATTTATTTTAATTTTGGTTGGGCTGCAGAATAAAACTGTTTCTGTGTTTGAGACCACTATCAGGGTTCTCGGAGGATTACTTTCGGCTCATCTTATTGCCTCTGATTATGCTACGGTTAGTATGTCAATTTTTGTACAATCATATGATTGCATTTAGAATTCATGCTTATCTTACATTTTGTAAAATTTTAAAAGTTAATGGTGAGGACACCTTAGGCTGATGTTGTTCTCAGTTGGATGTCGTTGGTAGGAACCTTCTATAGAAGGATCAGATAAGATGAGGTTATGTTTTGCTTTCTCACCTCTGATTTGAAGTTGGATAGCAACTCTCTTAAATATTTGCTTTGCTCTTCTGTTATTCTCAACTGCTTTCAGGATATTTGTATTGATAAAGATTTTTTATTAGATTGGTCTGGTGATTCTGACCCTGGATTATTGGATTCTTTCTGCTTTCTTCTTGTGAAAGTAATTAGTTTGTCACCTATTAAATGTTCATGGATTTTATCATAGAATTTGGGCGTCTGGGATCAGTGTTGGAATCATAGGTGGTCTGTATATATATGTTTGGAGAAGAGCTGTAGATGCTCTAATAAAGAGAGTATATCAGATGGAGGGTATACATGTACGGGTAACATCGAGAGGTTTTAGAGGTCATTGGTTTGTTTATAGATATGATTCACAATTGAAAATATATTTATAGATTTCTATGTAGCTTGCCCCACTTGATGGGAATAGGCTTGATTGTTGGTGCTGTAATATGTATGCATTCCCTGCATTCTGATTTCGTATCTCATGTCATGAATCATTTTTCCTACTAATTCATATTATAACATATTTGTACATAGTACTCTATAGTCTTCAACCATTATCTTCACATATGTTGTCTGCAGGGCATGAGAGTTCCGTCATATGATAATCAGTTACTAAACTTAGCTGAAGATCTTGCCAGGAGATTGTTACCTGCATTTGATACCCCTACAGGTATTACTCAATCATACACAATTATGCTTGTCTTTTAGTAACTTTGCTCTCATAATCATCTTTCTCGATACAGAAAAGGATTGTATTGCATGTTTTTAGAATTTAATATATATTATATTTTAAAATCTCACTTTTTGATGGAATTTTATACCACCATACCAGTGTTATCAATCGTGGATTATGGAAAATGGCAGAAAGCCATTAATCTGCCATACCATTTTGAGAATAGTGTTGCAGGCAATTATTAGAAGTTGGTTAGAAGTTGAAATTTATGGTATATATCAATTATATATAACAAAAATTATATTGTATGCAAATAAAAGTAAAGTGCATAAAATTTGATGTAATTTTAACTTAAAAGTTTATTTGGATGGAGACTTTCTGGAGATAACAAGACAAGAGGATGACAGCAGCAACCATGACACCCATAACAGCTGCAGTAGCAAAAGGTTGCAAACTTTCAGTAATCCAAGGAATCCTGTAATCTAATGATGCCATAGTTTTGCTATGGCAGCTATTTAATGACATTGACATGCAAGGTGAAGAATGATTTGTGGAGAATAATACTTAGTTAATAAGATGTTTAAATTGCAAGCATCGAAATTTGCATAAATTTTTTGAAAGGGAAAATTTTAATCAGGGAAAAAGCTGGCAAGTACAGTGAGGGTTAGTAGAAGTTATTCTGCAAATTAAAAAACATCTAAAAAAAGAAGAAAACTAATAATTCAACAAGGCTCCTTATCTTTGCAAAAAGAAGAAATAGCAATGGGAAGAACATCAAATAGAAGCTGCAAGCGTGATCCTATTCCATAATAGCAAATTTAATTGCAAAAACACCCTTAAATATCCATGCTTTCTGCTCCAACCAAATGTACCAAATTTCATAAACTGCACATCATATCAAGAATTTTTTCTTCATTGTTTTTAATATGGCTTACAACTGCAAAACCAACCTCCCTACAAGGCAATAACTAGAAAATATTTATTTTATGTTGTTCACCCACACCCTCAATTCTTAAGACCAGATATAGCTTCAACAAACTAAAAGATTGAACATTCACAAAAATTTTGCTATCCTTCTTTGAGAAGAGAGGTATCACTCAGAAAATTGAAGGTTGAGCCCTCATCTTATCCTACTCGACTCTAGGAACTGAGATGAGATCCTTTTCTAGAAGGAATTTGACTTAGGATAAAAAGGGACATGTTTTTGCTTGCATAACTTCTTGCCATGAAACCAAGATTTTCACCATCTGCAGTTACAGTATAAATTAACGGCAGTGAAGAGGCAACCTAAATCACAACCCGAGTTATTTACTTACCATCTTGCAAAATTGCTCACTTTTAGCTTAGCTTGTAGAGAATGTTGTTTTAAATCCCTACCCGTTTGGATAGAGGAAGGGAATCAGGAAGGAAATATTTTTTTTTTTTTTTTAATTTAAAAGTTATGTTCTTTAGTTGAAGGGACAGAAGAGAGAGAAACAGACTTTAAGAAATAAATTTCAATTTTTTGTCTCCTTATTATCTGTCATTCAAATTTCATAATTTTATCCTTTCCCTTATTTTCCTTCCTCATCTGCACAAAGGGTAATAATAGTTCACCTTATGTTGACTTTCATGTGCCTTGTTTTTGTGCAGGGATTCCATTTGGATCTGTAAATTTGTTACATGGAGTTGATAAACATGAAAGTAAGGTAACACAACCTTCTCCTATGCTTCCCATATTATTTTTAGAATATGTGGGTCTTCAACCTGGTCTCTGACCCACTACCGTAGCTGATAATTTCAAATGATATATGTGAAACAAAATGGGCAAAAAAGTTAGCACAGAGGTGGTTTGGAAACTGTCTTTGCTCCACTATTTTCTTTTTGAAAAAACAGAATATTTCCTGAGATTAATTCTCTCATCTTGTGTTCTTTATCCTATATGTCTTCAACCTATTTGAATTTATTGTGTTAAAATTAGTACTTCTGTGCTTTAGATAACTTCAACAGCAGGTGGTGGGACCTTGACTCTTGAATTTGGTGTTCTAAGTCGTCTAACAAATGACCCTAGTAAGTTTACCATTTTCCTTTTGGTCTATTCTAAGCATACATGATCCAAGGAATGAGTTACTGTCATTGAAAAGGTATATGAACTAAAGTTCTAAACAAACAAGAACTGAAGGACCAACCAAGTGCAAACTGGTATCTGCTGTGAAAATAACTAGAAGTTATGAAAGATATTCCCAAGTAAAAACATTATTAAAGTAGTCGATCAACATATGACAGGATTGAATTGATGGCTTTAGTTTAATGTTCCAATCTTATGATTGTTTCTTCAGAGTTGCTGTATGTTTGCACTTGCATTTTACTTTTTCTATAAAAGAAAACAGTGAAGGAGAATGGAACAACTATATTTTGATAGCACAAAACTTATTTGTACTCCTCTCTCTCTTTTGATAGCAAGACAATTATTTTCAAGCCATTTTGCTTTATCCCCTTCTAACTCATCTATGGAGCAAGCAATTGTGGTCCAGAAGTTGTATTTCATCTCTTCCTTCTTCTATTCTGGGGGCTGAATAGTGGAGACTATTGTTAGTCATTCATGTGCTAGATCATGTGGGAAATAGTAACATGATTAATTGGGTAGATGAGCGATTTTTATTTGACGAACCTTGTTGGTGGGAAGGGAAACATTTAGAGGCTAGGATACCAGGGAGAGAAAGGGGAGAAGACAGGCATTCGGTTTTGTTGTTTTGGGTGGCTGCTGTCATAGGCAGAGAAGGCATCTATCTCTTGACATTTTATCTTCTATTGCTGCATTTTCTAATTATGGTTTTACTAAATGCTTTGAATTTTAGCCTTGTATTTTTAACTCTACAATTTTTCTAGTCTTCACCTTCTTGGAGAAGGGTGTACTGCTAACATGATCTTATTACTTATAATCATTTCTATATGTTTCTTTGACATGCAGTTTTTGAACAAGTCACCAAAAATGCAGTGCGTGGACTTTGGGCACGGCGTTCAAAGCTTAATCTGGTTGGTGCTCATATTAATGTTTTTACAGGTGAATGGACACAAAAGGTACAAAGTATATGTTATTTGTTGAAATATTCATATAGATATACATACTCACATATTTGTGTGTGTAATGACATTGTCTTATTTGTTTTGTGGCATTATTTCCTTTTTCTTAGAGCAATTTTTTTAAAATAATAGAGCCATGATACACAGAATTGGATACTCTACTTTCTGTACCAATCATAGTGCCTCTTATTTGTGTTTTATATAAATGTGTACTACCTTGTAAAGCATTTAACATATTCTGTTCCTCTGATCTAACTAAATAAAGGGAACCCTAAGTCCAAACTAAAGCTGTCGTAGTGATTTCTGTATAATCTTCTCTCTCTCTCTCTCTCTCTCTCTCTGTATTTTTCATCCTGGTGTCAACTCTCAAGGCATGGGTTGTCAACTTTTGAATTAAACCCTATCTCTTCAGCCTTCTACTAAAATATATTGTAAATCAATCATTTCCTGGGCTGTGCATGAGCTTCCCTTGCGTTGTGAGTTGATGGAGTCTTTCTAAAGAGTTGAGGTTTGACTCATGTAGAAGTCTGCTGCAACTTGGCTAGGTGACTTGTCGAGCATTTCCATGTGTGATGAAGTCCACCTAAGTTTGGTTTTAGCTGATTTTGTGTTGCTGTACCCCTGGCTTAATTGATTTTGTTGTTTTCCCTTTCCAAATATTTTCCACCGTTTAGAGGAGTGTTGCCATTCTAGATAGTTTAACTTTTCTTGATTTGGTGGTGTGAGACTGAGTTAATTGAGACATGTAAGTTGGAGATACTCAACGGTATATGTCTAGCATACTTGCACCGATGGTTAACATTATCTTGCCACCAATCAATGTTAATTATCAATGCTAGTATGTTAGACCTATATTGTTGGGTATCCTCCTATTTAGATGTTTCAATTCTTGACAACTACCGACACTGAACATTGTAATTCAGTTACATAATTGTGGTTGGGTTTGTAGTTTTATCGTAACAACCATGATTTAGAGAAAACATCAGCACACTGTTACTTATATTTGACATGACTAAGAAATAAGTCTTTATTGGTGTTGTTTATGAACAAATCTCAACCAGTCTTAATATGCTTTGTGGAGAGTTGCTTGATTGTCACACGACAACCAGTCTCAATATTCTAACCAAGTACTCACAAAATCATATCAACTCCCTTGTAGTGTGAGCAATAACTATGTCTTAGACTCTGCATTCAATATAGCTGCCTCACCTTGCTTCCTAATCATTCATGAAACCAAGGTACCCCCCATCAAGGACACAATAACTTGAAGAAGGCCTCCTATCTAGGTGTTATTGCAAACTACGTAACATCGTTCACGAAGTTTATACATTCTAGGCGGGTATCCTTTTTTGACAAGCCGAAAGCTTAATAATAGGCTTCCAACTTTAGGGGAGTGTTGAGGATATAATGTAATAACAGGGGAACTATTTTCATGGTTTGATGATTAGTTTCTTCTAGTGTGTGAAAGAGTATAGGAGTCATTATGCACTTTGAGTATAGTAATGGTTCAGCTTTGGCTTGTGTATTATATTATTTAGAACAATTGATGAGTGAACTTTCTCCTGCCATTTGGAACCAGAGGGTCCTTGGTGTGAGAAAATAATAATAAGGAGAATGATGAATGCTCTGAACAGTATTGTTAGAATTTGTGGATATAATAGGATACTATAGATATTCATCATATGAATTCTCGGTTTAAATGTTATTATTTGTTCGAGGCAAACTGCCTCAAAAGATATTCTAGACATATGGCTGAAATCCTTCAGTAATATAGGAGATTGATGATAAAATGAAGATGACAAATCTCAACAAAAAGGGATAAATAGGAAAAAATAGCTGACCATATTTCTCTAAAAACGGAGAAGAAATTCCAGTAAAAGATAATAAGATTATAAAATGTGCATAATGATTGTAGGGTTCAGGTTGAGCTTAGAATAGGTTGTTGGTATTGATGATGGTTGACTTCCTCAGGTTCTTAAGTCTTGCTACTGCTGTTACTCATTTCTTTGGCAAGTAAATTACTTAATTTGTAGGGTCTGTGATGCCTCTCAATCAACTAGATATTGCCTTAGTCTATTATTGTAGCATTTGATTTGTGTATGTTAATAATTATTTATTGTTTCCTATTTTTAATTTGTATAGTTGTCCATGTGAAGAAGCTAAAAATATGCAAAATATGAAATTAATATTCTTTTACAGTTTATAGATTTTGCATTGGTGTTTCATTGTCCTACTGACCGTTCTCTGCCTGAATATGCCTAACTTTTCAACAATGACGCATATTCTTCTTCCAATTTATGTGTATCTATCAACAACTACTGCATCTATCTCTCTCTTTGCAGGATGCTGGGATAGGAACTAGTATTGACTCTTTCTATGAGTATCTGTTGAAGGTTAGTATAAGAAATTTACTAAGGTGGAGCCTCTAGAGCAATTTGTACTGGAAAGTTAATTCCTAAGTTCTTATGATTATAAAAGAACAAGAGTTGATTTAATTTTCTTAGAATTTGGTCTTAGGACCTAGTTCTATAGTACAAAACCTGCTTGTGAGATAAAAACAATTAAATTTTATAAGCTTTATATAAGTTGTATCTTTAGTCAATGTGACTAGATCACCAATCTTGAGGCCAGAACTGAGGCAGCCTTGGGAAGACTGCCCATAAGGCCACTTTTCAACACTCTCCCTCAAATCTATGGCTATTGGCCTAAAGTGTAGCCAATCCAGGTGGTACAATAATAGACTTAGAATAAACATTGATGTCATCATAGAATTTAGGCTTAGGAACTTTGTTCAACTTTAGAGGAATCGTTGTTAGGTGACATTCCAAACGTGATGAGTTCTATTTCAATTATTTCTCTAGTTGATACGAGACTAAATTACCACCCTTTAAGTTGCAATTGAGGAAACTTTCAAAGAGGCTGCAACTGAGGTAGGATAGGAATGACTGCAATTTAGACAACTTTTCAACAAATGTAATAAACTAAAACCTACTTGAGATATTTCATGATTTTTTCTATACATATGATATTTGATTGCATGTTTTTGTGTAAAAACACTTTTTTCTTTTTTTTTTTTAATCTTTCTGCTTTACTATCAAATTTCATATTATTCCCACCTGTAAACGTTTTCTCTCTTGCTACTTGCACTTTTTTACCTATGACTTAGTTTGTCTTTTATCAAAAAATATTTAAAAAATAGATTTATTCTCAGCATGATATTCTTCCTATTACTATTCTTCCTCTTGTTTGAATTCATTGGAAGGATTTCCCCAGAATTATTTTTATACACTACGGACTTCTTTAACAAAACGACATTATAGAGGAGAGAGGGGTAGCATTGAGGACTGTAATGTTTACATCTTCTAAAATTAGTCTGCCTGTTTGTGCCAACTTATTTTCACTTTGAGCTCTAGTTTTTACTGATATGGTGTATGTTGATTCATTGATTCTACAACATATAAAGGTGCTTAGTTAAAGACCTTTTGAGGAAAATTGCACGATGAATTATTGGTTAAAATATTTTCAACTACGACTTTTAGTGGCAATTGGTCGACCAATATTTTAATGTTATTAACCAGGTGGATTAATTTTGTTTGGAATTCCTTTTTTTTTTGGCATTTTCTCCTTTTGGGGCATTACTTTGTTAGTTGATATAAATCAAGTTCTCTGATTTCTTTTTCCATGCTAATGACCTTCAGGCATATTTATTATTTGGAGACGAAGAGTACTTGTATATATTCCAAGAAGCTTATGCTGCTGCTATGCATTATCTTTACCATGACCCTTGGTAAAAGCTTTTGGCTATGTGTGCCACCCTGTAAATATACTTGACTACTATTTTTCTTTGAAATGCATCAGTATGTATATTTTTAAATGTATTTCTTTAAAGTCTGAAACTCAGATTTTTGTTTATGCTTCAAGGTACGTAGAAGTGAATATGGATTCTGCTGCTATTGTCTGGCCATTATTTAATAGTCTGCAGGCATTTTGGCCTGGTCTTCAGGTTTCCTTTTGCTTGTTTTTTATATTTATTATTTTTTTTACTCTGGATATAATAATATCATGGAGGGGCTAATTGAAAATGTGTATCTTTGCAAGGTTTTAGCTGGAGATATCAATCCTGCAATTCGCACCCATGCTGCCTTCTTGAGTGTCTGGAGAAGATATGGTTTTACCCCTGAGGGATTCAATCTTGCAAGTCTCAGTGTTCAGGTATAACTATTCCTAACACCTGGAGGCCATATAACTGTAAAATGATGCTTAATTATAGCATCAGCCTTCTTTCTATTAGTTGCATGTTTAGGGTAATTGATGATTTGTTGCACCCAAATTTTGTTCTCTTAAATAAACTTATATTTCAAAATCCCTGTTCGTGTTAATAAATCTCATTAGAAAGAAAATAGGAAAAAGACTATGGGAACATCCTTCAAATAGAAATGTCAAGATGGAAAGGGAACTTCAAAAACAGGACACGACAATGCTGTCCATTCTATGTAAGAAATAAGTTGCTCTTGGAAAAACACAAGCAGGGCTCTGAAGAGAAGCAATGAAATATAAACTCTATCCACAAGTGTAAAGCCAATTCTTAGATGGGGTTAAGATGTTCCACATGGCTAAGAATATGGTTGAAATACTTCTTATAAGACTTGGATAATTTTCTTCCCTTCATCTAGCTTTTGGGGTCCACTTGATTTTTGGTCAGGTATAAGAGCGTGTCCGGATTTGATGTCTTAGCTTTTCAAGTCGAGTTAGACCCACTTTATTTCTAATATGGATGGTTAATGCTGAAAATTTCTTATGTTTCTGACAGTACAAGAGTCTATCTGGTTTTAATGTTGGGACATTTGAAGATGTCCTGTGTTACACACTTCGTGCCCTAGTTGGTATGTAAGGTGTGTGCTTTAAGATGTCTTACACTGGCTAGGAGTATGGACATAACACATTTTACAAGACATTGAAAATTGTCCACCTTTGAGCTAGTAGGAGTTGAGTTAGGTTAAAATTCATATTTAAACTGCAACTTGTAAAGCATTTGAATGAATCATAAAGAACTTATTTGTAACAAGACACACCCTGTGATTGTTATGAGTCATAAAATAATTGTTCCATGGGAATGTAGAATACTTGCTATGTTCTTTTTTAGGTAACCATTCGGTTGATTATCTCTAATGTGAACTGTTATGTGTTTTTCTTACATTACATCAGCATGGGCAAAAGAGTTACCCACTGCGGCCAGAGCTAATTGAGAGCACCTATTGGCTGTACAAAGCTACCCGAGATCCTAGGTTTGCTTATATATTCCTTTAAATTGTGTTATGATTGTAAAATTTGGCTCCTTATGTCTGGTTTGGTTTCTTAATATTATTTTGCTAGAGCTATATAGCCCTGTTTTCTGTCTCTAAAAACCCTCTCCTTTCTTACCTATTTGTAATATTTTTTCCTCCCTTTTCTCTGAAGACGTAAGTTTTATTTAGCAACGTTCACAATTTAATACAGAACTTGATTCTGTTATTGGTGTTTCTCTGTAGATATCTTGATGCTGGGAGGGACATGATTGCTAGTTTGCAATATGGAACACGATGCCCTTGTGGGTACTGTCACATTTCAGATGTTGAGCATCACAAACAAGAAGATCACATGGAGAGCTTCTTCTTAGCTGAGACAGTAAGAATGAATTTATGACATATTTTAAAAATACCTAAACCTTAACAAAAGAACATAATCTCTTCAGTTGTATTTTATCGAAGTCTGTTTTAGTGCAACTATGTATAGAATATTTCCTTATTAGAGTTATTTTTTCTTAAATTCCCTTATTATGTACATACTGTTGTAAATAATCAGAAAGTTTTCTTTCTAGGTAAGATCATTGATTAAGATAGGTAGGTAAATTGGTTTTTATTTAGGGTCCGCAATTGTGTGGGGTATATAATTTTAGATGAGGCTCTGATAACGTCAAGGACCAAGTTTCTTGGAAGCTTAAGTTGTCAAGTGGAAGTTTGGGAATGGGTTTATGTTTCTATCAATTTTACTTTGTTAAGTTTATACTTTTCTTTCGTTTATAAACCATACCTCTTACAACCATTAATATTTGTCTTCTTGCCTTCAATATATTTTATCTGCTTCCCCCCCTCCTCTTCCCCAATCTATTCTTTATTTTGAAGAAAGATGTTGCTAACTAACCTATGCTACAATTAGGTCAAGTATCTGTGGCTGCTGTTTGATTTGGCTGTGGGTCCTGACAACCTTGTGGAAAATGGGCCATACAAGTGAGTGTGAGCTTATGCATTTACAATTAGTAGCTGAACTTTTGCTACAACAAGATTAAGTACTTGTTTCTACATTTTTCTGAGACAGGTACGTATTCAGCACTGAAGGTCATTTACTGCCTGCTACTCCTCAAATCTCCCTAGCGAGGGAACATTGTTTATACTATGGGGCTTATTGTAGAAGTGGTGATTTGAGACAAACTTACTTTGTACCAGAGTCTGAGAAAGATAAGAAAGAACCCAATGATACTAAATTTTATGATAGTTGGACTAAAAGAGATACATATTCTTCAGATTACACCACTTTCGAGCCAAGAGCCGTTTCTGGTTCGATTAAGGTACTTGGTAGTCTTTACTTCCATCACTATTGGGCTTCTTTCTCGCCTTTTATCGTATGCATATTACTTGTGCCAAATATTACACTTAATACCTATTTCCGTCTTCATTCATTTTGCTATAAGGGTGCGATGGAAAATTTTCTTAATACTTGTTTGATTTAAAACAGAAGTTTAGAAATCAAGTTATTTGGTTAGGATGTGAGGTTCACTGCATATTTTCTATTTCTTATTCTGGATCTTAGAAGAAAAAAGGAGATGTAGTGTTCCAGAGTCTGTTATCCATTTTCTCCTCAACGTTCAAAATTAAATTAAAACTGTGAAACATCACTATGGCCACTAGGTTATGTTAGACAACTCTGGCTTACATTGTTGGGCTGGGAATGTTCTTTGCAGATTGTATTTAGGTGCTCACAGCAGCGAATCAAATAAAACAAGTAAGTTTATTTTGTATGACATGAGTATTATTGTTATTTCTGCAGGGTTTCTGCCCAGGATTAAATCATGGACAGAAGTTTGGTTTATTATATGCACATTTAATTGATGAACGTCGTGATTATGAAACCAACCAAGTTCAACAGAAAGAATCAACTACCGTGCAAAGCCATTCAGTATTGGTTCTTCGTAGCCAGAGTTCTGAGCATTTGGTACCAGAATATGGCAGTGACCGTAATGATAGTCAGACACCTCAATCAGACAGTACCCCTTAAAGTGAGAGGGGGACTTGTGGTGCTGCTAGAAGTCAAGTTGCTGATCCCAGCAAAGTAGGAATTACAATATCTCAGTTAAGCAAGAGGATTGGTGAGGAAGGAAATTATAACTTCAACTTCACAGAGTTTCACTTCTCAAACTTCTGCAGGCTCACCCACCTGAAATTTAAATTTGAGTTTTGTTAGTGTCCATAATTGAGAAAGCATGCATTTGATAACTTTGGCAGCTGTTGTTACATTGCGCATGGAGCTGAAAGTGGTAAATTATGGATGAACTGACCTGTTAGTTCTAATGTTGTGATATTGGAGGCAAAGTCATTACCTTGCCTTCAATCATTGGGCACTTGTAAACGAATGTAACATAATTATTTTTGTTGTATAATTTTTGCTGAGGTACATGTAAACTTATTGTCAGTGGTCTAATCATTGTGTACAGGGGATAGTTATTATCGGATTCCTGAAATTAGATTGCAATTTCAATGGCTGAAAATTCCAATCATCCATTATGTTAAAAAAATCAATCTATTAAGTATTTACAAATTTTATTTTTTTAATTAATTTATTATTATTTAATTTTTTTTTTATTAATTAAGTAATGCGATTGTAATCTTGTTCCTTGATCTTGTATATTTCTCTTCACATATTAAAAAATATGAAATTATTTTATTAATATAATATGATATTGTGATTAATATAAAATAATAAATATTTATTATTTTAATTGAAAATATATTAAATTCATTGAATAACAAATTATTATCATTGATCAGGTGACACTTGCGATTTTTATCATTTAACATCTTTTTAATAAAAATAATAATAATAATTTATCATTTATATTAGAATTTATTATTTACGTTAACCGCGATATCATGATATCATTTTACAATAGTTGTAAAATTCTGATTCACTTCTCTTAATACAAGTTTGTGAGTGGGATCTAGATCAATTCTGATTTTAACTTGTATCAAAATTTGGAACCTTTTCTAACTTCATCAAACTTGAACCCATAGTTGAATCAAATATTTAGCCATATAATTTAAAAAAAAAAAAGTAAATAAATTTGGGCCTCCATTGAATACTTTTGTGGAAGGCACACCAGGCCCAATTTTGAGTATATTTGGACTTTATATTTTCTTTACATAACATCTTCATATTTTTGGCCTTTCTGTTCTATCAGCAGTGCCCATTAAATGAATGAAGAAAAAAATGAACAGCAAAGTTTGGAGATTTAGGCAAAGGTCTTTTTTCTGTTTCTCCAAACTGGCGTTGAGATTAACAAAAAAAAAAAAACTAAGTAAAGAAGGAGGCTATCTTTGGATACAAGTTGGAAACGTGCTTTTTAGAAATTTCAACACATTCTTAAATTTTAAAACAAAAAATCAATAAAAAAACTGTTTCTTTGGGAATATTTTTAACTTCCCAATTAACATATAAACATTCACCAATATTTTATTTACTAAAAGAGTGCTTGAGGTAAGCCTAGAGCAAGAGTAGAGGTAACTTAGAATTCCCCAAAATATTCTATGACAGCACATGATGCTGTCTTTACGTCAAGGCCAAGTGTGAGTTCTTTGATTGAAAAGATTAAAAGGTAAAAAAAAAAAAAAAAAAAATTTAAATCCATATCACACCTATAGTTTTCCAGAGTCACAGACAACTAAACACAAAATTTTATTTAAATAATTTCACAGTTTTCTCTTCTTTTTCCAAATAGCTAAAAGTAGGTTTAATCACTTTGTTTTTTATATTTTAAGTTTTGATTTATTTTGGTCTTTATTTTTATTTTATTTTTGTCAAGTTTTAATATGTGTTAAATTATGGTAAATATCATTCGAAAGATAATTAAATGTCAGTCTAATAAAATATTTAACTATTAATTTTGTTTTCACTCAATTGACTTTATATATATATATATATATATATATATATATATATATATATATATATATATATATATATATATCTTTTACATGAAATTAATGTGGTTTTTTCTTTATCAATAATCACCTCTCCTTATCTTAAAAACGAATTCAAAAATCGTAAAAAGAATATGCAGATAAAATTATTAATTAAATTTTGTTATTGTAGTCTTCTACTGAATAACTTTAACTCCAACTTATAAGAATAGATCACGTTGAATCAATTTAATATATAAGACTAGTAATTAAATCAAAAACAAATTTTGAAAACAACACAAATCAAAATTTAAAGTATTAAAACTAGTAATTGAATCTTAAATATAATTTTTACATTTTGCTAGAATTAAAATTTTCTGATAGAGGTGTGGGCTCCCATGAAGCAGTGTCGTGTTGTTATTTTGCAGCACATGGAAGCAATTTATTTTGTGGTTTTGTGGTATATTGAACATCACTGTCAAAGTCTGCAGATTATTTTTCTGCCCTAAAATTTCATTGTTCCCTTATGCAGAGTGCAATAGTAAGACACTTTCTGCTCTACCAATAAAATATTCTACATGCATTTTTTTCTTTACTCTACCTTTCCTTAAACTTTGCCGGGAAGAGGGATCTAAAACTTAACCACATTCATTGTATAATTTCAGGCTAGACTTAGATCATAAACTAGGTTCTTTTTCTTTTTCTTTTTCTTTGCAAAACAAGTGGCTAAACACAAACCGTACTACGAACTCGCCATAAAACTCAAGTTATGTCTGGTCAATATTATTTAACAAACCTTTTACATGCTTATATATATATAATCACATAAATTAGCCAAAACTTTTCTAAAAAGAAGCAACATGCTGACACTGATATATGTAACTTATAATTTGTATCTTGTGAAGTTAGAAAAGCAAACGAACTAAGATACAGTCTAAAAGTGATGCATCTTCTTTGTCAAGCCTAGGGTTCTTATTGGAACAATAAAACATAATATTAATTATAATAAAAACATTGTTTACTAAGGTTAACAGATTTTCTCAATAATCGAAAGATTTTCTAATTAGAAAATAATGAATTCTTCGTCAGAATGTTAATACTTGACGGGTAAAGTGAAGACATGTACATATTCTGGTTATATATTTACATCATTTCTTTCTGCCAAAAAATGAAGATGTGAAAGAAAAAATATTTTAATAATTTGAGTTGTACATCAAGTACCGAGCCCACACATGATTCATGGTGAATTTGAGTACGTATATAGTATTTTATATTATTTATGTTCTGAAAATACTGATTAATTATAAATTTACTTTTTATTCCATAGTTTTTTTGAAAGTAAGTATGGTGATATTTTAATTAAGATCAGTGCAATGCATGAACCTATCAATGACTTTCCTTCAAACAGCTTCTCATTATAAAATTTCCGCCAGCGTTGATGTTTCGTCTATGTTATAGTTGCAAGCAGACACGCTTTGAATCCATTATTCATTCATATATTATATATATATATATATATATATATATATATATATATATATATATATATATATATATATATATGCAATCAAATTTTTCTTATTTATTTCTAAAACCAACAACAAAGTTTGGCAGTTTTGCTTTTTGGTCCATGAACTTTATGAGTACTACAAAATATGAATAATTTAGTTGCTCAAACCTTTTACATATTTCAATATAAATATGATTTGCAAAGTCCTGTCTACTGCCATTAATATTCGCCATGCTTGTTTATGTTTTTTTTTTTACCAAGAGAACTTTCAGATCAGCACTAAAAGATTCCCTGCATGGAAAAAAAATAAAAATATAATTAATGTCTTATATCACTAACAACCATGTTTTTTGTAAAAGCACAGTGCATGATGCATTATTATGGAGAAACAGAATTTGTTAAAGTTTGTGAGTCCATTGCTAACAACATATCTGCATTAGGTCTTGACATATAAACTTGAAGAGTGATACTGTCTAGTGCATTATTATTAATTTGTCCTTGACGAGATTAATTGTTTGAAGATGGATCCTTTTGTTATCTAACCTAAATATCTATAATTTGTAGGGTATTCAGATTCCTTAGACACAACAATTTTGGGTCAGGTTTGGGTGAGAACTCAATTGCCAGGAAATGTAGTCATTGTCTGTGGGTGGAATTCAAGATAGGACCCATTTGTACCAAAATTCAAATCAAATAGAAGGACATTTCTATCATCTTTTTTCTTTTTTTTTCTCTTCTCATTTTATTACGCAATGTCAATGTTTAATCTTAGAGTCTCATCGTAATTATTATGTTTTATCACAATATTCGGTCAAACACCCAAATTTTGAAAGTCGCGTAAATGATAATATTTTGACTCATTTTTATCTTAGATCATCTTTTAATTATCATATTAAAAGATGATTACTGATAGATTAAAATTGGGTCAAAATATCATTATGTTTATATAAAATAAAAGATATATCCACCCATTAATTTATCATTCTTGCTCCCAATTTTTTTTATATATATTATTTTGTATTTCTTTTTGTATTTTATGGAATCAATTATGTATTCGTTTTTTTAGCAAATTCTTAATAATGGTGAGAAAATGAAATAAAAGGCATAAATGATAGAATCTAGTACGAAAGATACATGATATATATTAATAAATTGCATAATAATTTTATAAAATTAAAATAACAACTTATTACATAGTTCCTATGTTAATAGAGTGATTTTGAGTGGACAAACATTAGCATTTGAATACCCTTGTTTCCCGTACATTTTTGTGTTGATGGGTAAGTTGTTTTCTAAAGTTGGATCTTATCCTCTTCCTTCTATCTGACGTGTGTTAATTCCATCATTCACTATTTTAGTTCCAACAATTTTTAACTCTTCCAGAGTATTAAAAATAAGATGGGTTCAGAGCAATTTTTAGAATATGTTTGTTCACAAACATCTTCATATTTAGGAAATAATATTTGAGGAAATAAATAAATTATGTGAATAAAACAAAGTATTCTCAAAATAAAACCACTACTAACGACAGGAGGGCTTGAAACTTTTATAATTAATCACATATCTTTTTCTACTATTAATCTTTGGTTATATTTAAACTATTTTTCAGTCAAATTTAAAATAAAATAAAATACCGTCAGTTTAGGTAGATGTGATGCTTTTATTAGGTTAATATAATAGTTGAAGAACAGCATAATATAAAAAGTTATCATCTACCAATATGAATATCTTAAAGTTTAAGGTGAAACATAGCAAAACAAATATTGGAAATAGTACAATGATTAAAATAAAAAATAAAATGAAAATACATATTTATATCAATTTCTTTACTTTTATATGGGTTAAATATTTTTTGTAATTTCTAAACTTATATGTGAAATTTGAATTTATTATCATCTCAAATTTAGATATATTTTAACTTTTAACTTTAAAAATAATAGATAAGTTCTTTAACCTAATGATATTAAATTTGTTTATCATAAATGATTTAAAACTAACATTTGAGTTAGAATGCATGTAAATAACTCAAACCACTATAAAAAAAGACACATTCTTTTAATTTTTTTTTTAAAATATTTATAAATTTTGTTATAAATAATAATTTATAAAAAATTGTTACCAATTTTTTTACAAAATATTTTCTATAATTTTTTTAAAAAAATACTTACAAATTTTATAATTTTATAAAAAATAATTATCCATATAAAAAATACATGTTAATTTTATAAGAAAAAAAAAACTCATTGCAAAATTTTATAACAACTTAAGTGCATTCTATTCCATTACATACCCCTTCAAGTTTCCTTCCATTATAAAGTATTTAAATAATGGAATGAATATTTTAATAATATTCTTTTTATTCTATTGCATTTTACTTACCATTACATGTACCTAGAATACCTTTGTGTTGATTTTTCTTTTAACAAATGAAAAACATGGGAGGGAAGCTACTCCGGCCACTTCAACAATGGAGTGGTGGTGGTGATTCACAAACAATCCATTTTTACATCAACCTCCATCCAACACTAACAAAATAATATTTTTATGTTAAAATATAAAATGATTTACGATGAAATCAGTATAAATTAAAAAAAAAAATATTATCTTTTTTAACTGGGTGTTGAATGGGTGTAGTAAAATTTAGAGGGATCTAAAATTTTCCTTCAACAATACTGCATCCGCGTAGTTTTGGGAAACGATAAACAGTGACAATGATTTTATGCAACATTTTCTAAGAAACACCAAAGAAAAAAAAGAAAAAAATAATATAAGAAAACAGAAGATTATAACAGAAATGTTATGTAAAGAATTTAGCATGTTATTTTTCATTTTATTCTGAAATTTAATGTATGTAAAGAGTGAAATTAGGCCCTTTAACAATTTGATCTTGACTGTGAAAGATGGCAAATGAACAAAATCATATATTAGCTAGTCACCTAATGGATCTGTTAAATATGATTCCAAAACTCTGATCTAATGAAGCCACACAACTGTAAAGAAGACCTTATCAGAAGATAGAAAGAGAAATATATTAATAATCAAGCACTCACAAACTTAATCTTGAGTCCATTCAATAACACAGGCACATAGGAAAACTGTATATTACACTGTATTCTTGTATCAACAATAAAACAGAAAAACATGGAGGAAACAATTAATATTACATATAACCTTTTCTATCTTTCTTTTACACAAAGTTTCATTTGAAATCTCTCTGAGATTTCTCATTCCGAAACTTGAAAAAGGATCAGTGGAAACAACAACATAGAATAATAGCATAGCATCCCACCAGAGATGCCAAAAAGAACCATAAAAGTTGTCAAACTTGAGGAAGAAACTTCACTGTATCTTCCATCTCCTGCTTCAGAGTTATAACTCCATATTAGGTATGCCAGCCAACAAACTGCATACCCTAGAGTGATTCAAAAGTCAAAACCCTCTAGATCCGAGAACCCAAGCTGAAAGCATGATTTCTCTTCACCCCAAAACACTTTTTCTCTGCTCATGGTAATTTGAGAGGCTTTGTTTCTCATACACCACAACCTAAACCCCTTGCCTCTGATCCTTTCATGATTCTCAGCCTTTTGCAAGAAGTCACAAACATGCTGCAAAAAGTACGGTTCTGTCAGATTGAATTCAACTCATACAAACCTAACCATATGAGACAAACAAAAGCAGATCAGAGAGATGTAACACTTACTCCCATGGAACATCTCCAACTAACATCCAGTCACCGTCCTTGTCTTCGTATGTTGGTGCATAGTCAGATCCTTTGTAACCTTCTTTTTCAGAGTACTCACCTGAAAACCCATAACACAACCCAGGTCATTTTCACAGTATCATCAAATTTTATTCAAAGTGCTTTCTTTTCATCTCATCTCATAATAAAAAACCAAAACAAAAAACTAAAATTGTTCTCACCTATGGTCAACTTGAACATGTTTTCTAGAGCTTTGAGAAGTTGTGTGTAGCCTCCATATACCTTCAGGTCAATCTTCCTAAGATAAGGTGCTCCATCCATGCTTACTTTCACATAAATCCCAGCACCCTCATTCTCCTGAAAACTGTTTTTTCTATAAGATCTGATTGGTGGCCACCCCACTATCTTTGCCCTGTCATAAAAGAATTCAATGAATCAGTCAACTCAAAATTATCACACACACACAGAACTTCAATAATAATAACATGTTAATGGAACTTACTTTGCAGGAGGTGGTGTCTCAGTTTCCACATTTTTTTTAGCATTAGAAACAGTGTCCTCAGAAGAAGTTTCAGTCAATGGCCTTTTGTTGGTAATTCTAACAGCTGGAGACAGTGTTTTTTCCTGAGTTTCTTCTGTTCCTGGGAGTCCCAATCTGAGCTCAGTTGCCTTGAGGTTGAGATCAGTCTCATATGTGACAGTGCTTTCCATCTCTTCCTGGTAGAATCTATTATCCAATTGCAAGAGCCTGAAAGACTGGTTTGTTATTGAACAAGTGAAGAGAAAAATAGAAGGAAATGGTTGTTAATTTGTTGGTTGGTCTGGTTAGTGGAATGAATCTGTTCTTGTAGATTGAGAGATGATGATGATGATGATGATGATGATGATGATAAGACTTGAGATGTGATGCAAGTGTGAGAAGGTATGTTTTATAGGGACATGGGAAGATAAAGAGGTGGTGTTGTTGTGTATGGTATGGGGAATGATATGAATGAGTTGTGAGAGGAGAATAAAAAAATAAAAAAAATAAAAAAATAATGAAATAAATTATGGAGAAAGACAGGGTAAGGTGTCGGTAGCAGTAGCAGCAAGTTTAAAGCAAGATGTCCCCACAAATGGAGGACAAGGGTGGGACAGGGTGAGTGTCCCATAAGGGAAGAGGGTCAAGATGCGGTTTGGGAGATAAATGAGGAGCGTTGGCTTTAAGGAAAGGCAAAGGAGACATGCCCATGTGAAGGGAGGGTCCATATCTCAGACTTAGTCATGGCACTCTTGCCCATGTGGCTCTCATTTTTTAATTCCTCATTACATGTGAACCTTCTTCTTCTTCTTCCAACTTCTAACATGCATCAAACAAAACAAACCTAGTAATATGTTTTCTATATTTAACTATATTTCACTTTAATCAAATTAACAACTTTATCAAATAACTCGCAAAACTACACCTATATGTGTGAAAACTCATAAAATTAATTTATAATTTTATCCATTAGAGCAAATTCATAAAAAAAAAAATCAATAAATGTGAAGTACACCGGTACAAAATTATTTTAACTTAGTTTGAATACAAATTGTATAACTAATTAAATATTGGTTGCATATATATAAGGATTTTACCCAGTTCAGTTAAGTGCATGATCTAATCTTAATTATTGAATAAATAATTTTGTATCCATTACTTCACAGGAATACAAAGTAAGTTCTTGATGTGTATAATGATATAGTAATTGTTTAGTTTTGCTTTTTGTTTAGAGTGGAAGACATCTACAATAAAATTAGAGGGATTATTAAGTGGTCCTGGATTAGTATTTATGCATGGACCTGCTTGATAATACGTACTTAAATATGATTAATCATTTTATTTTAAATTACAAAAGTTAAATATATTTTAATTTTATTGTACTGGGTGATGTAATGTGTAAGAAGAATGAGAGAAGATGAAGTGCAAGATTGTGAAGATTAAGATTGAAGTTGAAATAGAAGACAAGTTACATCAACCAGTAACTCTTTTGTCTCCATAAGATTTTAGAAGAAAGTCAATTGGCTTTCGTATTATGTTTAAAATGTTTAGAAGAATTAATTTACATGTGACTTATTCTTTTATTTAGAATCCATCGTCAATTGTCATGCATTTTTATTATTAAAAAATTGTCTCTCACATGTTGTTAAGTAGTTTGAAGTTGTAAAAATATAATTTTTCTTTTGTACCTATCAACTTAAACAACTTGTTAAGACCCTCTCAACTCACAAGACAATCGTCTTTCCCTTTCTGATTTACGTGTGAAAAACTTCTAAATTCACAAGTGTGACTACTATTCTTGTAATTATTGCTAAATAAGTTTCTTCTCATTTGTATAGATGATGTTTTTAAAAAAATTTAATGTATAATAGATTAAACATAAATAAAACACAATTGGTGTACATATGAGTAGTTACTCATAATCAATTATCTTAGTCATTTAATTGATTATTTTTCTCGTGTTCCATCTCATTTACTATAAACATGTGATGATGTTGTGTTTTATTAATTTCTTGTCGTGTAATATATCTCGTATGATAATTGAATAAATAATTCAACTATTATTTCTTTTCTTTCTTTTTAAATCGATCACAATCACTCATAGACATTCAAATTTTTTTACTCTCTTATAATTGAAATAATTTCATTTTCCACATTTTTTTTCTGTTTTCTTTTTCACTCAAATTCAAACTAAAACGTATTTTTTTCTAGATTTAAATTATATATATATATATATATATATATATATATATATTAAATGCAAACCAACCTCAATTTTCTAAATTCCACGGATGCTGTTGTTTTAAAATATTTTTTATATTTAAATCTAAATAATGTTTTTAAAGAGTATTATCAAGAATAGTTTCAGCAAAAGTACATTTTTATTATAAAATGAAACATATATTAAATGAACTTTAAATACTGATTTTAATGGTGTAAAAATAATTAATGTTTGTGAATTCATAGACATTATAAATTACTTGATGGGCCAATATCATGTAATAATTTCTTCTGAAGGAGTCTCGACCTGAATTTAAGGCTGTTTGCTGCGTTAAAGTTCAACAACAATCAGAAAAGAAAAATACCTGCAAGATTGTGTGTTACGATTATGGATAAATAGCAGATAGGAAAAAAAAAATAACGATAATAGATGCATGAACATTGAAGCAGTAAAATGAGTGAAATGGAAATAATTGTAAAAAACAGCGCAACTACTACCATTCAAAAATGGCTGACACGGTTAATTGATTATGGTCAGAAAAAAATTCCTGGCAACTTTTTTCTTTTTACTCAGATTAAAATTTGATGAATTAAGTGATATTAAAAACAATAAAAATGGAAAAGTCAAACTTTTTTATGACGGTCAAGTCCGCGATGGTTAATTGTACGGATCCAGTTTATTTATTTTGGTAAAGTTTATTTTAAGAATTTCAAAGCAAGAGATTGTTCTGCTTCTATAAAACAATTTTATACATGAGTTAAAACTTTCTTTTTAAATGATAAACTAAATTATTTTTAATGTACAAATATCAATATATATTTGCAAGTCTCAAATTCATAACCAATTTTAACTCACTCCGATTATTAATTTTTGAAATTAATTGTTTTAACCTCCACCTTATTATTAAAAGATAACAAAATAGGTTTGGTTATTTTTTTTTATATTTACAAATATATTACTTAAAAATCTTGTAGGGTCGATTAGGAGAGATATTTACAAATATTAATACGTTTACATTTTTTTGTTTGAAATATGAAAAAAAAAATGTGAAAGACCTCGGAAAATATGTTTCTCTGAGATCTTAAATTTATTTGGAAGTCAAATATGGTTCAAAAGATTAAGTTAGTTTCCTTTCCTTTATAACGGATTTACTAGGCAATTAATTCAATTAAAGGGTAATTTCATCCCTATTTTGCCATTAATTAACAAAGGATTAGTATAGGATTTGTGAGGGGAAGAAAATGGTTTCTATTTTCTTTATTAAATAACTATCATTTCACTATGAGATGTGAATGCATTCTGAATCTCTTACAAAGGTGAATTTATGTTTAGTTATGAAATTTATTACAACATTGCCTCACAATCTAGTAACTAATTATGTTAAATATTACCTTGCTAATTTCTCTACAATCCTTTGTAATTATATAATTTATTATTAATATAATTTTATTATAATTTTGTACCATTGTGGGATTTTATTAGCTCAATTTGTTCAGTCCATGGATTTAATCAAAAAAATTTGACATCTCAGTTTGGCCAGTGGGTCAAGCAAAAACTTTGAACTTGCATTATACTTATGCTTTAATTTTTTTTAATTTATAGAAATTATATGGTTTTTAGCATATATTATTTATTTATTTATTTATTTATTTAAGTTTAGAAGACCAAGTACTCTGTACGAAAATCGAAAAGGAGAAGCACATTGCTTAAAAGATTTATGGTCTTAATTGACTAAACATGGTGCACTTATTATTTAAATTATTGACACGTACAGCAGGAACAGGGGGCCCTTCCCCATCAATTATTTTTTTAGCATATACGGAGAGAGAACATTTTTACCAGAAAAAGTTAATCTTGCATTTTATGTTAACATACTAAAGTTTATCTTTTTTCTATTTTCATTATTGTTTTATTAATATGGAATATTTGTTAATTTATAGTTTTCTAAAATATTTTAGAATGTGTTTTAAATATTAATTGTTATTGTTTAAGGTAGAATTCATTCAATTTTGTATTTCATCGGGCTGTAAATTTAAACTCTTGCAAACATAACCTTTCACTTTTATCTCATGAGAATTCAAATCTGCTAACAATTACATATACCATTGGATTCATTCTAGCCCAAAATGCCCATGCTCACACGTGCCATTTTTTACATATTAAACTAGGTCTTTTTTCTGCATATATCACTAATATAAAAAAGGCTTTTAACGTATGGTATTTTCAGTCTTTGACGTCTGCCCAAACACCGACGTCGTATTGGGTGACGTCAAAATTGACGTCGGAAAGCAGAGCAGACGTTAATTAACGTCGGGTCCAGGAGAGTCAACGTCAAATAACGTTTGTCAAGGTTCTACCAGACGTCAAACAGTGCTGTTTTTTTTTTTTTAAGTTTTGTTGTTTTTACAACATTCTCACACCTGAAAATCAGAAAAAAATTCATAATAGTTTCTAAACGTTTTTCTTAAGAGTATTAACTTCT
>Ga0214544_1004859_pt1 | contig 26579 bp, 11 predicted proteins | sample CNSS3metaG_FD_160074 | JGI IMG/M metagenome (GOLD analysis project Ga0214544, IMG submission 160074) | Root nodule microbial communities from cowpea collected in UCLA plant growth center, Los Angeles, California, USA - CNSS3 | ecosystem: Host-associated > Plants > Roots > Nodule | place: USA... | reverse complement strand
TATATATATATATATTCAAATGACGTTAATCAATGTTGTTTTTAGGTAATGTTGAGTGTAATTATTTATATTGATATTAATGAAAGTTGTTTTACCATATTGATGATTGAGGTTACTATTGACTTAAAAATTTTACATTTAACATTAAAAGCATAATGAAATTATTAACAAAATAAAAACAAAAATTAACACCTATAAATGATAAAAAATAATAAATGCATACATGGACAAAGAGTAATCATTACAGACGATTGATAAAAATTAATTAACATATGTAAGAATACACTTTCTAATATTGGTCTAGAAAACTTTGACTAATATCCATCAATAAATAATATTGATTTAAAAACACATAACAACTTAAATCATAAAAATAATTTATATTAATATTAATAAACAAGAAAAAAATAGTTAACAATGTTAGTCATTTCGATAATGTCTAAGTCTAAGTCAAAAGAAAATACGAAGAGTAAAATATAAATTTGTAAATACGAAAAATTTCAAATTCTCACATTAAATAAATTTTGAAAATTTCCAATTTTAAGCAATCTTAATATTTTAATAAAACTATAGCATTTCAATTTTATCTTAAATTTCTTATCCAAGCAACATATTTTATAATATTTCAATTTTTCTAAAACATATTTTATAATAAAATATTTAAAAAATTCTAAACTTTTGAATCAACTTATTCAAATTCTCTATTCAAACTCTAAGTTTGGTCTCTCATGTCAATTTGCACACACATGCCATAAAAAAATATGATAGAAAATTCCAAAATTGAAAAAAGTTAATTTGGAGATTTTAATACATGGATCAAATTGAAAATTATATATATATATATATATATATATATATATATATATATATATATATATATATATATAAATAATTGATGTAAGATTCAATTCTTTTTAATAATAGATTTTAAAACTAATAGAAGATGAAATTTGTAAGTAAAATTTAAAACTCGTATCTTAATTCATTTTATATCTTCAATTTTAAAAGAATTTTCTCAAAACAATTTCTTTCTCTACATTGTCTTTAACGCTAAACAATATTTGAACTTCAATTCTTTATTATACTAAGGTATCGTGGATTTGGTGAAATATAGATTGTTTTGAATAAATTGAAATTAGGTTTTGATAAATATATTTAACCTTGTTTTGGATTGAACATTTATCATTAGGCTAAAATTTATGATTGATAATTTCGATATAATTATTTAAACTTAAAAATGTATGAGTTCAAGCATTAAGATAATTATGTAACATGACTCAAACATTGATTATTGTATTGAGTGTTTAACTATGGACTAAAAGTTATGTCTAATAGTAAAGACACCTCTTTCCACTTGATAATGTAACATACTAGCTTCAGTGTTGTGATTCAATTATGACTTTATCCACTTGTGTTACATAATGAGATAATTGATGCACCCCGCAATACTCTACAATTGTTTTAATCTTTTTATTATCCTCTCACTATTGGGATGTTCAAAATAGTATGTGCACTAACACAAAAAAGGCTTTTTACGTTCGTTATTTTCGATCTTTGACGTCTGTCCAAACTTCGACGTCTTATTGGCTGACGTCAAAATTGACGTCTGAGGAAAAAGCCGACGTCCCTTGACGTCGGTTATAAATGAAATCGACGTCCTTTGGCTGCACTTTCATAAACCAGAACCCAAATCCCTGAGCTAATAATAACAGAAAAACATAGAGTGAGATTAAGAAAGAGTCCCTTTGATCTGCTGGAAGTGTTGGAGATCGTCATCGCATTGCCGCCTAGCACGAATCATGCTGCTGCAATACGAAAAGGAGAAAATCATTGGATCAAAACTCAAAAAAACCCCAAGCGAGCACATCCTCATCCTCTTACTTGCATTAGAGGTTTCATGACCAGAAACTAATCTTCGTTCGTCCTCCCACTCATCAACAAGGTGCTAGTTAACCCTAAAAATTAAAGTGTGCGAAGGAACAGTGTTGTTGGCGTTGCCTCTGGTTTTTTTATAACGTCTAACGTCGGGATATCGAGAAATACACGTAATTTGACGTTGGGGAATTGAAAAACAGAAGTCATTTGATGTTAGGGATTTGAAATCCGACGTCCTTTGACGTCTAACCTGTCGACACCAATGTCAAATTGAATAAAGACGTCTCTTCCTTAGGGGGCCGACGTTAATTTTGTCTTTTAATTAGAAAAACGCCACCGGTCATTTTTGACTTCGGGACTGACGTCAAATAGGTGACGTTATAGGCCCATTTTGTGTTAGTGGTGGGATTAATTTTCTAGAAGATTGTATTAATTGGTTGAGTTGTTGGAAGATGTTTTCAAACGATTGTTAGATAAAAACGCATTTAAATTTAGGATAAAGAATCTAGTATTATTATTTGTACAATGTTATGACTTTTTGGTTGTATGAAGTACGCGGAATTGAATGTGATGACAATCACGTGAGAATTAATTGATATTGTGAAATATTTGTGATATATTTATGATTGAAAACTTAATAAACTCATATATAAATGCAAGAGTAGAGGAATTCATGTACAAATTAGAATAACTTTGAGAAATCATTTGTTGAGGTTTCACTTAGGCTAAGTATCATTTGAGTGACGTGTAATCGGTAAAACGAGATTCAAGTGGTGTATATGCATTGCACTAATTGTCTTAAATTGTTCATGCAAATTATTTATCGCTCAAGTGACATTGTGTATAGTTAATTTAAGGTAAGAAAGAAGTCATCAAAAGAAAATTGTAAATTAGAGTATGTCATAAGTAGACTCTAAGATTTTTTATTAAATTTTTTATGTTCTATTTTTCTGTATTTCAATTCTTTATTAAGTAGATTTAGAAAACAAGTTAATTCTTTTTGCATTCTAATCAAAATTATCTTTCACAATTACATACAACAATTACCTAAGAATCAATCCAAACTCTAAAAAATGACTTTCATTGTCATGCCACAAGGTTCACCTCCAGACCAAAACCCCTCTTTGCTAAGAGACCAACCTGTTTTCAACACAAATTCATTTCAAAATCAAATATCAAGTTCAATTTTTGACTTTAGAAAATAAAAAATCTCACCCTCAAAACTCAACCCCACAACTCACTGCCAAGAACCTCAGCTCCACCCAATTATTCCTTCCCACAAAACATTTTGAAACTATTTTTCAAAATTATTTCATGCAGCTTTTAAAATGTCATTAGAAAGTTATAAAAAATTATAATATTAAAAGTTTAAATGTGAGTTTGAGTGACTTATGATAGAAAAATAAACCAGTTAAGGATTTGACCTTGGGATTCTTTCAAACAGCTGTATGAATGCTGGCAGTGTGAAACGAAAACTGAAACATGCCACGAAAGCACAATTTAATCAATGATGAGTCATCACACCACTCTTAATTAAAGAAAAAAAAAGAAATAAAATAAAATAAAAACCCGAAGCGTGAGTACCAAGACTGCTACAGTACTATGTCGCACATTCGCTATATATGTCACTCAAAATCGCAGTCCTCACACACAACAAACACTTTCCAACAACACAACACAACATAGCACTTGTTCTGTTCTCCGTTCTATTCTCTGTTTCTTCCACTCGCCTCGGTCTTTGTCCCAATTTCATTCCTCATGGAACTAACATACGCGAAACAAAGGGGCACTTACATGGTACCACCGAAGAGAGGGCGTGTCATGATCATGGTGGTAAAGAGCATCGCGGCGGCGCTGTCGTGTTCTGGTCGGAAAAGCAAGGAGCGCCGCCAAGAGAGTGGTGGCGCCGCTCCTCTCAGCTCAGCTTCCACGACCCCACCTGTTCCAAGTGGCTACTCTTCTGAAGCCTAACGCTGGGTCCCCCCACACACTCTCCGTCAAAAGTATTATAATTTGGTCCAGTTAAATTTTTACATGACAAATTAATCGTTTTTTCATTATTCAAAAAATTAGTTATTCATCACTTGGGAATTGATCAGTGATCTCGTGCTTGTAATAACTTCGTTCTCGAAGAGTTTTGCAGAGACCTGAATTGCTCCCACACAGTGGTTGATTCTGTAAATAATTTTTTGGAGCACATTTTGCTTTAATTTTTTTAGGGTGTAACCCATTTTTGTTTGGTTGTACTTTATTGCAATTTACAGGTGTTGTAAATACAAGGTTTCTTGGTTTATTTTTTATGTTTTGGTTTTTAGTTACTGTTAGACCTTTTCATTTTTTCAGTTCTACTTTATTTTCCTTTCTAACCATATGATTCCAATTTTCAATACCTTTGCATTGACTGACCCTACATCGGACCATTTGAGTGAGTTAAAAATCGGCGTCTCCTTCTTTGAACAAGTAAAGAAAAAGATTAAAGCAATTGGAATCAATGATTGTTATCTGGTTATTTATGAATTCCCGATAATATGATCAAATAAAAACATGAAAAAATAAAATTCGAAAGAAACGTTTCAAAGATTTACATGAACTAAACATAAAATAATTTTATAATATACGATATGGAAATTTTATTTTATAAGTTTGTACATTAACTAAAAATAAAACAATTTCATAATCTTTAAATAAAATACAAATTTTATGTCATAAGACGATTTTGTATAATAATTAGAAATAAGATAATATACAAACTTTATCTTACGATGAAATTTTTATTTATGTTGAATTTTTAACTCCAATGAGTATGAATTATTATTCGGAGATATTCGATAACATTGATTAAAAAGAAAAGGCTATATGAAAAATCAAGATACTTTAAGATATTAAATTTATCTTATTCAAGAGTTTCCATGTGAATCAACTATGAAGGGATAGAAATGGAACTTGAAATATCTGTTGTCTTCTCTGTTCTCTTAAATTTATGAACCGGAATGAAGGTATTTTCTGCAGGGCTCATATGTAATTTGAACTTCTTGTTTTATTTTACACCGCGTAAAGGCTTTGTATTTAGTACTTAAAAAGTCGGGGAAAAGAACGTTGCCTTTTTTTATACGTCTTATAAATTTTTAGAGGCTAAATGACTTATTATTTATATATTTAAATTTTAGTTATAATTATTAAAAGATAAGGGGGTTCAGGGGTTAAAATTACTTAAATAAATTATTTTGTAATTTATTTTTAGAATTAAAATGTTGAAATTATAAATTAGATTTGTCATTATTTCTCCCCTCCCTCTGTTTTACGAGATGAATGAAAGTTTCATCCGCGATAGCAATCAAGTTTTATACTCGCACGGCTGCTCTTGCAAAGGTCAAATTCAATTATAAAATGTAAACAAAATGTTTCATGTTACCATTAAAAAGTTAAGAAAATTTAGGTTTTCATGTTCCTTCCTAAACTTATTTCCTTCACTTACAAGCCAAAACATGCGGATGATGAATGTATAAAACAAAAGTAATAATATTTTCACAACTTTATTTTGTATAGAAATGCTTCCAAAAATTATTATTAAGGTTTAGAAAATTTTATCCTTCAAACTATGACGGTCTGATCGTCGTATATTCATACGAGACTAGGTTTTTTGTGTCAATCCTGTTAGAATTAATTCACGAATTAATTTATTTATGTAACTTATTTGAAATACTATGATGGGTCTTATTGTGATTTAATAAGATATGAGGACCTATGGATTATTATGAGAAGTCATAATAAAATAAAATAAAGTTCATCCCAACTTGATGGACGTTGAATTATAAAAGGGTATTGTAATGTTTCTGACCATAAGGTTCTCTCACAATAAGCCATCAAAAAAGGGAGTGTGAGAGGAGAAACAAAGTCAAAGAGATAAATTGAGAAATTGAGGTTGAAAATCAAAGATTGAAGAATGGATTCTTATTGAATCTCTCATGGATTAAAGGGTTAATATTCTATTATGTTTTATGTACGTGAATATGTGAAAATCATGGATCTTAAGATCCTATAATAGTTTTCTATAATAAATTATTATTGTATGAAAATTACAAAATAATTTACATTTGACGCATTGATCCCCAATTTATTATCAGAATATCTATAACAATATATAAAGGGGATTCCTCTTTTTGTGTCCACATTTCAAAATACCAATTTTATCGTTTAAATATAATAATTTATTAAATTTTTAAAAATTGACCGTTACTTTTACAAGCTTTTTATAAAATCGGATGTCTCTGCTTCTTCTCTTCTTCTTTATTTATCAATGATTATTCTTTCATCTATTCTGATATATTTTATTTTATTTTTAATAAATATAAGTTTAGTTTATATATTAACTTAATAACATTACAATATTATCACCTACTAATATAATATCATACATATTTAAAAAATGCATATACACAGGCACGATATCGCCTGTGTTTATGCTAGTAACCTAATAATAAAAATTGTAAAGAAAAGACTTTCTATAACGATCACATTTTTATCTCTTTAAAATAGTGAACAAGTGCATCTATATACATTAGGAGATTGGGTATGGGATTTTTTAATATTTTATTTTCCTATCTCATAGGAACTACACACCCCATATAATGTTCGTTATTATATTAAAATAAAAACCTTCTTTCTCATGCCTATTGTACATTTTCAATAATAAATTATATTTTAAAATATATCTTATTAGTTATTAACTTAATTGATCAAGTCTCACTTAATCAATTACATATTCACATCTTATATTAATTATATTTTTGGTGTTATAAAAAAATATAATAATATTTCACTTAAAAAAAAAATATCAATAAAATTAAATTATTTAATTTAATTAATAATATTTTATTGTCCAATAAAGATAGAACACTTGTAAGTGTGTGACACCGTAGGTTCATCACTAAACCGGTAATAAATTAACTCATTTTTTTATTAATCAAGGTTGACATTCAGTAACACTCATTAATAACCGAATAGTATGAAATATCTTTTACTTTATAATCACTAGAAGATTAACTGTATAATATAGTATAATTGTCAAATTCTAATAAGTTAACGCATGATGAATGACTAACTTCTTTCTTCTTTCATTTATAATACCCTGACAAATGTCTTTATTTATACAAAGCTCGAACTCATTACCAAGAATTGATGGATTCTTTTTTGATTAATCATTAATCCCATTAGAATTTAGTCATATCCAATAATCATTCAACTAACAACACGAAGATGTATGAGATAAAAGTATGATAAATAATTTGTTAATTTCCATAATAATCTCAAATCTATTAAAATTATATATATTTTTTCAAAAAAATTTCCTATTAACAATTCAAAGGTAATATTAACCATTAGAGATAAAAACCATTACACATATTGATCTATATAGGTTAAGGATGTCCTATCCTTATTTCTCATTATTATAATTTATATTATAACAACAAATATTTAATTTTAATCAAAGACCTTATCATATGAATTCAATAAATAAGACAATGAAATAAATAATAATAAACATAATTTTATTATTTCAATTTGATCTAAGAAATATCTCAAATCCAACATCATGATCGGTTAGGATGAAAACAAAAATATTATCCCAATACAAGCATCTTAATGTGAATATTTTTGAGTTAGTTTTCAAGACATGATCGTCTTGTAACTAAATGGTTTACCACGTTAACCCAATACCAATAGTTCAACTTCATAATCCGTCTTACATGGACAAATTTTGCACAATGATTTGTTTTTCTTCTTCTAAAACTACAAATTCAAATATAAAAAACGACTTATATGAATTCCTGTCGGTAAACGTTACTGAAATAATCTTCTATCAATATATATGTTCAAATTGATAACTACAACATTCTTAATTACCGAGTTCAGCAGCCCTCATTATTTGGCACGTTTTTATTTTTTTTATTTTTTTATTTATCTTTGGATTATGTTAAGTCATAGGTAGAACAAGCTTTAAAATTTCCAAAACATGAATTTTCTATGATGATAATCGGCGCATATATAACACGAATTTCACCATTGTAATGACGTAGAAGTTGCTGGTTTATGGAAAAAACCTTCCATTCTCAGGCGCCGACATTATCCAAATTCCTTCTACTTTTATAGTTCTTTTGACTTGTGGATATCTAAACTTTTGTTTCTTAAACTATGCAGATTTTTGGCAAAAAGAATGTACGTGATGATTACTTCACGTGGGAAAAAAACTTGGAAATAATAAAATGATAAAATATGCATATGCCTCTTCTAGATTCATCGGAAGAAAGTTTCAGCCTCAGTCCTACCTTCCTCACTAAGCATTTTCTGTTCTACGTCAAAATAGTCATCACTCAATGATATCAATATTCAGTTTGTGAGGTAAGACCTGTGTTGTGTGCTTGATTTTGCATCATTTATAAATAATAATACCACATGATATTTTAATTATTTAAATATGTTGGTTGAAATGTTTATATATTGAAGATGCCAATAATTTAAATCCACTTCTTAATATATATTATCATGATTTTGCGGTAAAAATTTATTAAATTTATCATAGTATATTTTATGGAAATATTTACTTCTAGTAACTTACAACTTTGAGACTTGTAAGTTTTATTTTATTTGGATTCTATATAATTAAGAATTTTAATTAATTCCTTTAATTTTTAAATTAGCTAAGTTTAGCCGCTTGTCAATTTGTACAAATTCTTGTAGGTTTTATATTGAATATGGATTACACAATAAGACAAATTTACCATAAATCTTATTTTATAAATTAATTTTGTTAATTTTATAAGATTGAGTTAGGTTTAAGTTAATTTATTAAGACAATATTCAAAATTATCCCATCAATATTTATTTTTACTATGTCTATTGTGTCTGTTATCATCCATTAATGTCTAATTTCATTGAAAGAGATAAAATAAATTAAAAATATATAAATGAGTGCAAATTTCATTTTACAAGTTGATGTTATAAGATTAAGTGAGACTTATAATTTATTTCTTAAGACACATAATACTATCAAATACAATCAAAAATACCAAAATAAGAAATTTGGTTAAAGTTTTCGATTGATAAAATTAAATAGTATTAGATATAGAACCAAATTGAACAAAATACGTAAAAATAATTTTTACATTTATACCTATTGAATCAACCTAAAAAGTTTGGTAAAACATACATAGGACCACACATATAAAACAACAGCATAAATAATAAAACAAATTTATTTAGTTTATAAGTTAATTTTGTAAGATTGAGTTATGTTTAAGTTTATTTATTAAGATAGTATTAAAAACATTCAAAATTATTTCTTAAATATTTGTTATTTATTAGATTTATTGTGTCATATTGTTATTAGATTATCCATTAATGTCTAATTTCAAGATAAAACAAATTTAAAGTATATAAATAGATACAAATTTTACTTTACAAACTAATTTTGTAAAATCAAGTGAAATTTATAATTTGCTTCATAAGACACACTTACTATCAAATATAATATAAAACACCAAATTAAGAAAATTAGTTAAAATTCTAATATCAATCAAATTAAATAGTATTAGATATAGAACCAAATCGAACCTATTACGTAAAAGTAATTTTCACATTTATACATGTAGAATCAACCTAAAAAGTTTGGTAAACATATAAAACAACAGCATAAATATAATTAGGTATTTTAAATTATTTTCATACTCTTTTTTCTCTAACTATAACCATTATATTTTTATAATATTGTAACATTGATGTGTTAATTTTTTTTTATACAAGTGGTTTTATTTTAAAATCTCTTAAACAGTGTTTGAAGTTCGAATCCGTCCTTACGTAGATCTTCAAAATAAGTTGATTCGATGAAAAAAAAATAGTTGTTTAATGAATAAAAAATTAAGATATTTTTTATAGCTGTATGGGCTAATCACTTTTCAGGCTAAGCCTATCAATCTAAACTGACCCAAAAGCGAGCCCGTTTGACATATTGGGCCACACAAAGGAAGTAACTAGCTAAAGCTAAAGCTAAAGCATGGGAAAGTGAGTAACTAACTTTTGTTCTCTGACTCTGCTGATTCTGATTCAGAAGTTGTAGAAGGGAAATCCTGCAACAATGAGCTTCCATCTCTTAACCAAAGCCAGAAACCGAACAGTGTTTTCGTATCTAATCTCACGCGCATTCTCTCACGGACCACAACGGTTCGTCAATCGTGAAATCTCACATTGTTCATCCTCTTTTCGCATTGCATAATTACGCTCCTAATTTTCACGGTTCCGATTATGTTAACTGATTCAGACCTAGCAGGCCTTCATTCGGCATCGCGTTCGACATCGACGGTGTCATTTTGCTCGGAAACTCCCCTGTCGGTGGTTCTCCTGGAGCGCTGAGAAAATTATACGGCGCTGATGGTAAAAACAAAAATAAAAAAAAACACGAAAAACTCTCTGTTTCCGTTTTCGTCATTTCTCATTCACTGTGACCGACTCATGAATTTGTTGATCTGTTTATGTCGTTAGGTGGATTGAGAATCCCGTACGTTTTCCTCACCAATGGTGAGTTCTTCTTCTAATTTTGTTTTATTCAATTTACTATTGCTTATCTGTGTCGTTTGGTGTAGACGGATATTTGATTTTTCCTGATTGCATTCGTGTTGTTCAATTGATGACCGGTCCCACACTGATAAATTGTTTAAAATGACGCGCCGCTTGTTTATGTTAATTTTATGTTTTCGTGTAGGTGGTGGCTTTCCTGAAGCTAAAAGAGCTTTTGAACTAAGTCAACTGTTGGGTGTGAATGTCTCACCTTCGCAGGTATATTCGAATAGTCTTGTTGTATCCTCTGAAAGCATAATGTAAAAGTAGATGTTTTATGAACATAAGAAATTCTGGATTTAGTAATTAGGAGGACTGGTTATGAGGATTTAGAATTGTTGATTTTTGTGTGAAGTAATCTACAGTCTCTGACCGTTCTTTCTCTTCCCTGTATAGTGATGTATACGTGTGTGGTTTTATTTCCTGGTTTCTTTGCTGTATGCATGTGTCACTGGAAAGTCAGAAGTAGTCGCCTTTGCCTTGCCACGTTGGTGTCCTAAATTCTGTTGAAATAAAAAATGTTTTCCCTAAACCAAATCTGATTGGTGTACAGGTTTTACAAGGCCATTCACCATTTAAACAACTGGTCAAGAGGTATGATTATTCATCTTCTGATCAGGTTTCATTTGAGTATTACATGCTGAACTGTCTTTTGCGCAAGTACACGCTGAAACCAATATGCTTGACAACACTTCAGTGTCCTTGTCTCATAGAATTTTCACGCCACTTACAGATTTGAGAATGATCTCGTTGTTGCTGTGGGAAAAGGGGAACCTGCAGCTGTGATGACGGAATATGGTTTTAAGTAAGGTTTGGGATAACTGGCTTGTTTGATACTTTATGAAAATGATGAGTTAGCAATCTGACTTCATCCTCAGTGTCTTATCATTATGGTGTTTATTTTTGTATTCAGACATGTTCTTTCAATTGATGAATATGCCTCGTGCTTTGAGAACATTGATCCGCTGGCTCCATACAAGAAATGGACTACCAATCTGGCTGCTACGGAGAATTCAAAGTTTAATGAGAGTTTTCCAAGGAATGATGTCCTCTCTAAAAGGGTTCAAGCAGCATTTGTAGTTAGTGACCCTGTCGATTGGAGCAGGGATATACAGGTTACAGAGATTTGATCAGTGATCCATATGAACTGTCTTTATTTTATCTTTGCTACATATATAGTGATGTCTATACAAGTACAAAAATTATGTGGCTTGTTTACATGAATCCCGCTGTTGGGAAGATCAATAACGTAATCAAACTGCTTAAACTGAAAGCATTGAAAAGTTAATGGAAACTTTAGCCACTGTACTATTGTTTGCTTCTTTATACCGAAGAAAGACTTGTATATGAAGTTAGACATCACAATTAGTAGTTAATAAGTAGATTTGGTCTCTTCTTTAGAGGGAAACTAAATTGCTCATGACTACGTCAGTGATAAAAGCCATTCACTTTAGTGGATGTTCAATAGAGAAAAATGAGATAGAGTGTTATACTACATTTAGATTTTAATACACTAGACTAGATATACTCAGTCATTTCTTGGAAAAGTATTTGAGAGTGGTTATTGTTCATGGGAGTTGGGATTTGTCTTCACTTGCCAGCTAGATCAAAAGAAATGAAATGAAATTAAAAGAAGAAAAGAAAGAAAAGAGAGACGGGATAAGTAAATGTATATTTGCATTTTTCAAGGATAAAAAATTAAGAGAAGTATACAACTTAATTTGACACTCTGAGACTTCCAAGTTGCTGTAATCACATTTTGAATTATTTTTGACTTGTGTTTCTGATAAGTGAGAGCAAATATAATCAAAATCTGTACTTAGTGTAACGTCCCATTTAATTACTAGGCGAAATTAAAAGAAACGTCACACCAAGATAGTACAATATCGCAGTCTTGGGGTCCTCAACACAACTCCTACAAGCTAGGCACACCACGATGCCAACGGAAAACCAGATAAAAGTCTAACCAATGAGAGTAGAATAGTAAAGCATAAAGCAATACATGGGCCATAGCCCTAAAGAAAGCCCAAGAAGAAAATAAAGTCCAGCCCAAATGGCTAAGTAGCGAAATTGCCATTTCCTTGTTGATCACAAGAAGCTCGTCCATCTCCCACCAATTTAAATTGATGATCATCGCAAGGAAGAAGGACTCATCCGGATACATATAGTCTGGTCAGATTCAGCACTTGTGGTGGATACCTCTGCTCACCCCTGAGTTATGTGTTACAAGTGTTACAATGAATCATTTTCCCTCACCACAAGGTTAGCCCTTAATGAGTTTCAGGCCTCCTGCTACTCTCACCACAGGAGTCCGTCCGCTCTAAGTGAGACTAACTGACTCCTTAGAGTGTCAGGATGCAACCTTACCTTGAATCCTTACTAGACTATACAGATGGGGCACCACCATGAAACACCCACTAACAAGGGTCATGGAATTACGTTCCGACCACTGAAGCGTGACCCTGAGAGTCTCACCTAGAGACCCCAAGAAATTACGCACTGACACGGACCAACATACATAACCACCAAGAATTTACATATACATTACACATAAATTTCATACCAACATCCACAACCAATCCTCATTTCGTACGGCTAAAACAATACCACTCGTCATTTCCAAACATGAGTAAAACATTTCCTCTCATACCAATACCATGCCACTGGTTTACCAACCATCAAGGTCCATTGTTGCTCATGCCAAATTTGTGACCACACGCACATATATATGTATCCAACTTCTCATGTACAGCTTATATAGAAATCATGCCAAGCTCACAATCCCCCACAAATAATCCCCTCCCAATCATGCATACTCATTCCCATTGAGCCATCATACAATAACCCATATAAGCATACTTTAAACATCCAAGCACAGAGAAAACAACAACTCGGGATGCCACCTCGCCCAGCTCCTCGCTCAGGCGGGAGGGTCTCGCTCAAGCGAGAATGACTCTCGCTCAGGCGAGCTCCCTTCCGCCTAGGCGAGAGCTTGACAAGGAGGACAGTAGCCCCTGCGCAATCTCGCTTAGGCGAGATCCCCTTCGCCTAAGCGAGACATCTGCTCGCTCAAAACGCGTTTTGGTCGCCTGGGCGACCACTCGCGCAGAAAGCCCTGGGCGAGCCTTTGCACATCTCGCCTAGGCGAGGCAAGCTCGCTTGGGCGAGATTAACAGTGTTTGCCACTGTTCACGCCTGTAACACACAATAACATATCCCAAACAGGAAAACCAGCCAGTCTAGACATCCATGACAGTATATCACACTCGAAAAATCATTAAACCAAAAGGGTACACATCACAATCACACCAAACAAGGGGGTTCTAGCTTCCCTTACCTGGAATATGCTAGTACAGGAACTCAACCACAACCATGGACACCACAGCTCTAGGAGTATGCTTATGAACTGAAAAACAATGGAGCAAATCACAAGATAAGCTCACTACAGAATCCTAGCTGAAAACGAACATGAAGAAACACCGAATGAAGTACGAGCACGAGTTGGAATGGACTTACGAGAAGCGGAAAAACTGGTTCGAGCTCACTGGATGCGAATAGGCGGCTGAACCCTAGCAGAGCTCTCTCTCGGAGCAGACAGAGTGACGGCTGATTCTGTGAAGAGTGAGGGTGAGTGTGTTAGGGCAGATTAGGGTTTAGTTTTATCACTTGGGCCAGCCCTAGACCCAATTACAAGGGCAACCCTTTATTTTTAGGGCAGAAAGAATAAAAAGATTTTAATGGACCTTACACTTAGGGTTTTAAGAAATTCTTATATTTGTTTTTTTATTTGTCTGGATTTGATGGACCGGTGAATGACCAAGGTTTTTCATTCAGGTTCTCTGTGACATCTTAAAAACAGGAGGCCTTCCTGGAAGAAATGTTGGACCACAACCACATATATATTTTGCAAATGATGACCTTGAATACCAGGTTGGTTCATTTTTTCAGAAAGACAGGTTATATGGAGCCTTTTGAAAATTCTATACTACATACTTACTGACAAGGTCCCACAAAAGGTAGACTAAATTTCCTTCTGAACGTCTGGGCATGGGAGCATTCAGGATTGCATTAGAATCCATCTTCAATAGGTGAGATTGCGTATTATCTAACTGTTAATAGGCCTTCTCTACTTTGGTTCCTTTAAATTGAATACATATGTACATTCATTTAAATACAGGAAGCTACTGTCACATTAGTCTGAGAGGAATACATGGAAAATGAAAAAAGAATCTAAATTAGTTTAGTGGCATTGCTGCTCTGATTAAATTCATATTTTGGTTCTTAAGAACCTTCATCTATCTATGCCATTAATTGCTCTGTGTGCAGGATTCACCCTCATTGCTTGGAGTATACATGTTTTGGCAAACCACATCCATCAGTATTCAAGAATGCAGAAATTGTGTTACAGAAACTTGTGGCATCACTTTATGAAGATTTCTATGATAAAAATCATAAGACTTCATCTTTTAAAACACTGTACATGATTGGAGATAATCCTGCAGTTGATATCAGAGGTGCACGACAGGTATGCCTCATGGAGTTGGATTTCACTTGTGGGATGGTTAAAAGTTGTTTGTTGACAAATGATAATATTAATGAAAATGTCGCATTTCAGACTGGGCATCCTTGGTTTTCTATTCTCACCAGAACTGGAGTTTTCAAGGGGAAGGAAAATCATGACAAATTTTCAGCAGATCTGGTAATTCCTTGTGTTTCTCCTTTAGAAAAGTCTCACAAATACGTCAACCTTTTTCCTCTTGCACTTTTAAGTTTCTTGGGACTGCGGTGGTCATGAATATTTGGAGATGTAGTGTAAGATAGGGAAATGCATTTGTTTACTTGCGCTGGTAGTGCCCACAACAGGAAGTAGTGATAGCCTGATTATACATACAAAAAAGAACCGGGATGAACAACATTCTTATTTGTTTTGGGTCTTCAGGTTTTTTTTTTCACATTTTAGAAAAAAGTACAGGGCTGATGGTTATGAATTACTGGCGTCATGTCTCCGTACCCATGGAGAACGTATGTTTCTAAAGGAATGTGCTCACGATTGTAATGCAGCTTGGATTGATTGTCCAAACCATAGTTTGAAATTTGTGGGTAGTTGTGGTGATGAACGGATGATTTAAATTTTTGACTAACGTTGCCATTGTGAAGGAAAGTACCTTGTGGTGATTACAATACAACTTCGCTTTCGCAGGTGGTTGACACTGTTGAAGAAGCTGTGGACTACATACTGGCAAAGGAATGCGGTTCATAGCCTTGTCCGCTTTATATGGCCAAAGCGTTTATTCTTTATGGAAAGGGTTCTAAAATAATATTTGAAAGTAATAGGTGATTTTGTGATCTCTACATAATGCAATAATTTATGGCCTATTCCCGCTATTCATCATGGTATACTTCATTAAATTATTTAATTCTTTTTATCCGCTCAGGTTTCTTTGCATTTCTAAGCATTGGTTTAGCTACACTTTCTTGAGCTGATAACTTCTGTCAAGAGTGAATTGGATTTCACTATTAGCTTTCGTTGGGAGCTTACAAACCAAAAAATTATTCTGGATAAAAACAAAGTTATTACAGTTTAAAACAATTAAGTTTACAATTTTAAAGCATGTTAAACGTTAAAGAAAACGTGGCAGTGACAAAATAGATGGCAACTAAATACTTAAAATGGTGACATCTGTTGTTAAAAATCTTAAGAATGAGACCTTGCAATCCAATTTCTTAAAACAAATTTATCTCGAGATCACTCTCGGTAATCGTGTACTAATCAAATTTGCGACTTAGGATTTGTTTGCTTTATATAGAAAATTAATTTCTTCCATAATTTATATTTTCATGCAAAACTTACAGGCACAAAATACTCGATTTTTTCGGTAGTAACTGCAAGCATCTTACCTCCAAATTGCTAGACCATGTTTATTTCAGAAGGATTAGGTGTATGTTATCTTAAATATTGTGATTAAATTAAGTTTCTCTAATTTATTTCATCATAATATACATTTATTTTATGCGGTTCTTTTCTTTCGGAAATTCTTAGAATTTAATGGGAACGCATTAAAAATGTAAAATACGTTTACAACATCACACACCCAATAAAAAGTCACGTTTGTATGATACCTGGTTGATTGAGAATGTAAACATCTTCACATTAACAATGCACCACAATTAAAGTCTATTTTTTATTCCTTGCACTAGAAATCTATTCTGCATGCCTTTGTAGGAGTAACTCCTTGATATATTGTTTTTTCTCTGAAATTCCAGAATACTTTTTTTATTCAACGGAAATCAGTATAAACATCCACACATTTAGAATTTGATAACTTGCTTAGGTTGGCTCCCAAGTTTTCCTAATGCTTTATCCAATGCTGTGCTGAAATCGTCAAAGGGAGCCAATTCCATTCTGCAACCAGAGTCAGCATCATATGAATTTGGTATGCAAATTATGAGACAGAAATGCAAGAACTTTTAAAAGCAATTTGAACTTACGGAATTAATATAACCCAAACCAAACCCCCCCTGACACGTAGAGAAGAGAACATACTTGTATTTTAACTTTCCTTCTTGTACAAGACTCAAAAGTCTGTCTATCATTCCTCTGCTCTCTTCAGCTTTATCTGTGCTCAACCACTTCTGTAACCAGAATCCCCTCAAGGAAAGATCCTGCCAATGTGGTTCTTAAAAGATCAATATGCTACTCTACTAAGAATATAGGCGTTTGAAAAGGTTAGACCAAAACTAAGTTATGAAATTAAGGAATCTCAATTCCCTAGGTTCTCGGTCCAACATGAGTAGTTTTTCTTGCTATTTTCCCACTCATTTTCTAATTTGAATCATCAAAAATTACGTTATAGACACCACCCTATACATATTCGCAGCATAAAAGAACAATGACTCTATGATGGTGTCTTAAAGGTGTTACCAGAACTTCAATTACAATGAACTTCTAGACAGAATTGCATGTGTAGCACACACCTAAAATTCATTTTTGACTCTTTACTGCTAGATTTGATCTTGTTTGTGAAAGACAAGGTTTATAAACTAAAAATATGGACCTATTAGAAGGTTCAATGAACTAACAAATACTCGTTAAGCTCTTAAACTTCCATAGCAAAAGGTTGACATCAGGTTTTCAAGAAACTCATGATAGAGGGCTCAGCACATTCAGACAACATCACCAATATTTCAGGGCGCTGTAGTTATCTTGACTTCTTAACGTGAAAGTTGAAACCCTCTTAATCAGATTCACTTCCAAGTTCTAAGGGCTGATTAGAGCCCTCTCAAGTATATATTATCCTTATTCTTCATTTAGTTTCAATCAGTTGCCAAGATCAGGGGCGGAGCTAATGGGTGAACTGGGGATGATCACCCCCAAATATTTTAAATCCCTTTTAAGTCTCACATAAAAATATTTTATGGCCTCCCATTAGAAAGAAAACATGCGTTGGTCCCCTTCAACTTTAATTCTATCTCCTACATAATAAACTGAAGTAACAAACTACAAGAGAGAGAATTAATGGCTGACCTTAAATATGAAGGATGATGTTGACACAGTGACGGGTTTTTTAGACATTCCACCATATGTGACCATGGTTCCTCCTTGTCTGGAAAATATGAACTCATTTAAATCATAATAATAAAAGAGAAATATTTCATTCTTAAATTTTTCACCCAATATCTCATGTCATACCTCAAAAACTTGAGTACCAAAGAAGCAGCATTGCCACCAACACAGTTAAATCCCAGTGCCGGTTCAGGTATACCACCCTACCATGTCAATGTGAGGCAAAATAAGTCATCTGAATTCAATATAGATAAATAATGCTTCAAAACAATTTTTTGTCAGCTTCCTCTGCATCACATAAAAGCAAGTGCAAAACCTCAAATAAGATAGCTAGAATACATCCAAACACCCTTCCCAAATGCTCAATCTATGACTATCATTGATTTGAAAAATAGACACGTATAATACGCCTAGGTATACCAGGAGACTCTTGACATTCTTCACTTCCAATTCGCTCTCAGTGAAAACTTCATCAGCACCCAAATTCTTAAGCATTTCTTTTACTTCATTGACCCCAGGCCTGCATCAAAATGATTTGTGATGCAAAGTTAAGATTCTTCACTAATATGCCAGAAGCAAAAATAAGGACATGTTAATCAAATTATATTTAAACAAACCTTGAAATGATAATAAACAAACCATAGTCTGAAATAACACTCAAAAAGCTAAGCTAATAACAAAGCTAGCAAAGAACCTTCCAATGAGCACCTGTCCCTAATAATATTAATGCTGTGAATGCCACGAGAGTTGGCAAGCTGAATGACACACTGGCCAACCATGCTGGTAGCCCCATTTTGCACAATAGCATCTCCTGTTGATATCCAGAAAAAACAAAATTCCAATCCACTTAAACACAAATAAAAAATAAAGGAAATTCAGCCAGTAAAAGAAAAATGTACCAGAGTTCAGAGTAACACAGTGTTCAAGCATGAGAAGTGCAGTCAAGGGATTAACAGTAATTGTAGCCGCATATTCCATAGGCACACCCTTCTCTATCTTGTGCCAAACATTCTCATTCTTCACAATATACGTCTGCCAAGTCCCTGTGCATGCCAAAAATAAATAAATATATAAGAATTCCAAATATGACATGAAAACCGCAAAGTTCTACGAATTTGGATTTGGATCTTAGAACTTGGATTTCGAAAAATTAAGAGGCACGAATTGCACAACTTAGAGATATTAATTTGCTCATATCACTACCCGTCAGTGTTAACACATTCAGAATACCAAAAGACTTGAGCTAGAAGCTTGGAGAATAAGAATCTAAAGTGTTGAAGTATGACAATGGTCCAATACATAGGGTAGTCTAACATAAGCTCTATGCCATTTCAAACTTTTAGATTTGAACTCAACTCAATCTTAAATGCGAGTTGCTTTCACTTGAAAACTACTTTGACAAGCTAATTTCCCATATCATTTTTATCTTACTATTTGTTTTTCTTACACGATTAATGGAGAAGCTCGTTCTTTTGATCATATTAAGGTGATAAATTAAAGGGAAAGAAGTGAAAGAGAGAGTACCGAAAGAGGGTGGAGAGGGAATAACCCAATCACCGGGAGAGAGTGAGGTGACCGAGGAGCCCACTGAGAGAACTTCTCCAACGCCTTCATATCCACCCACTGCCGGTGGGTTTGGCCGCACAGGATAAACGCCCTGAATTCTATTGATATCGGAGGGGTTGATCGGAGCAGCTAGCATCTTCACACACACCTCTTTTTCTTTCACATCAACGGCCGGAACCTCCACCAACTTCGTCACCGTGTCCGGTGGCCCGTGCACATCGTACACGATCGCCTTCGACGGCGGCGACACGGCCGCGGAGGACAATGCTCGTGTGATTAATATTTGGCCGCAGCCACCGTGAGCTAACCTCCCCGACTTGTAGTTGAACACACGCGGCGCGTGCATTACCAACTGTCGCAACATTGCGATTTCACTCCGTCCCAGGCTTTCTCGCTCCGGTCACTCGTTCGCGCTTTGGAACGACATCGTTTGGGGAAAACGGGAGCTGCGGTGTAGTCACTGAAAATGCTGGGCCGAGAATACATTGTTCTTTTGTAGTAGGCTTCGGGTTTTTACTTTCTTCACCCCACAATTTCTTCGCGTGCACCCTCAAGTATTTAAAATAACAATTTTGCCTCCGGGAGAGTGATTTCCAGATACATATTCCGGAAAGTTTACTGAACAAGATTTCTGAAATTTATGAAACAATCAGAAGGAAACTTTCAAAATGAAATTTCTGAAACAAAATTTTCATAATACAATTTTTGGAATAAAACTTTCAAAATATATAAAATATGTATTTTGGAATGTTTTCTAGAATAAACCTTCTGGAATGAGTTTTTTTTAACACTTTTACGTAAAATATATTTCAAGAGTTTTTCAAAATACATGAAATAAGTTTCAAAATCAGTTTTTTTTTTTTTTTTTTTTTTTTTTTTTTTTTTTTTTTTTTTTTTTTTTTTTTTTCTCTCTTCTCTTGTGTGTTCTCCTACTCTTTTTCTTTCTTTGTAGCAGCAGATCTGATGGCAGTGGTGGGACAGCGGCTATGGTGCAGTAGGAAATAATATTTTAGTCTTTTCCTTTTATTAAGGGATGCAGTTTGTAATTATATAGATGCAGAAAGCAATAGCCCAGTCTTCGCTTGTGTTTTCAGCCCAACGTTCGTATATCACCGGCCCAACAAGTTGTTTCTACCGGTTTTACATCTAAGAGCCTCGCGTCGCAAATGGTTTCCATATCAGGGAAAAAAAAAAAAATCCTGAAAACAGAAAATAGGTCCGATATTCAATGACAAAATAACAAACAAAAAATTCTTTAGTTTAAAATTTTTATTATTAATATTTCGATATTTTAAAATATCAACAAGCCAACATTTTTTTAAAAATGTATTAATAATTATTATGTTATATTTTATTTAATATATATTAATTATCTTTAAGCATGTCTTACAAATACACAGAACACTTAAAGACGTATAAATGTATAGATTATTATTATTATTATTAAAATAAATTCACGGCATTTTCTCAATGAATATTGCGATATGAATCGAAAACATAAATTTTACATTTATAAATATTTATATTTAAAAATTATAATAATAAATATAAGGAGAATGTCTATAAATAATTTCGTTGAAAGGTAAAAGTAGATTGAGATGAGAATGGTTAGAAGTTGGGAAGTTGTAAGGGCCAGACACACGTGTTGGCCAAGACAATAAATGTTGATACTAAATATGTCAACAGTTAACACCACCGATGAGCATAGAAGGTGTCATGTTTTTATAGTGATGCCCAAACTGAACTACCAAACAGGCCTTTCAGATTATAATGTTTCGCAATCCCTTCGAAGGACGAAAAGGCCCTTTCTTTATTTTTCTCACGCCTTCTTTTAATCCGTAACACTTTCTCCTTTTTCTTCTACAACCCATGTAGTGTTCACATTGTTTCTACCCAGGAAATGACCACAACACAACGTTAACATCCTCTTTTTCTTTCTCTTTCTTTTTCATACACACTTCGTGATACTCCTTTTTCATGTTTAGGGACTCCGTTCTGGGCTTTGTTTGCTTCAAGCCTTGAACGGAGAGAAAACGAAAAAAAAAAAAAACATGGGTTGCTTTCGTTGCGCAGGCAAACCAAGCAAAAAATCCAACAACGTTAATAGAACGCAGAAGCACATTGCTGCCGGTAAACTCTACAAACGGATTGCAATACGTTAATGTTTTCATGCATTAAGGAACAGGTTCATCTGTTATTTGTGATCGCGTTTAATGTTTCGTTAATGGAAAAGATATAAAATTTGGACTTGGGTTTGTCGTGAATTAATCCGGGGTCTGTCTTTTGTATATGGGTATTTTTTTTTTTCATTCTAAGAATCAAGAAATTTTTGTTTGGTCTTGACATATGGAAGAAAGAATTTGAAACTGGTTTCTGTTTGATTTGTTTGATATTGCAAATTGTTTTGTTGGTTTCTGGAAATTTCAGAGTGAGTTTTGAATGTGGATTATATAAATATAAATATAAACTCTCTAATTGTTCGTCGTTCCATGAACCATAAACGTGTTGATTGAATGATGCGATCCATAATCCAACTGGTACTTCTTTCCTTTTAAATTTTAACAGCGATAGGTTTTTATCATTTGTGGTATCCTTAGATGAATCTATGCATCATTTTGTTTGATCTCTCACCTTCACGTGATGTTGATTTTGTATGCATGTGTGTGTCCTCCATTTTTTCGTAGTTGTCAAAATTAATTTGAAAGTGAATGGTAAAAGTGAAGATAATCATCGTAAGCCTGATCAGCTATCTCTGGACGTGAAGAATTTGAATCTACAAGAGGTTTCTGATGAGGTAAACGTTAGAAGTTACCGAGCACAAACATTTACTTTTGACGAGCTTGCAGCTGCAACAAGGAAATTTAGGTCAGATTGCTTTCTGGGCGAAGGAGGGTTTGGCAAGGTTTACAAGGGGTGCATAGAGAAAATAAATCAGGTACTCAGATACCAAAATCAATATCTTGTCTTACATATTTATATGACATCACTCTACTTTCATAGTATTTGTATTGAGTTTTTTATATTGTCTTTCTGTCGTGCTTTTAAAATATACACTTTTTAAATATATCAACATCATTGTATTCTAAATGTTCGATAAAAGTACAATAAGAAAAACCAGCAAATAATATGGACTGAGTTTTATATATGGTAAAGGTTTGGTGATATTGAGGTTTGTTATTGTGTACGTAGGTTGTGGCAGTAAAGCAACTAGACCCTTACGGGCATCAAGGAATTAGGGAATTTGTTGTTGAAGTATTGACTTTGAGTTTGGCAGATCACCCTAATTTGGTAAAGTTAATTGGGTTTTGTGCTGAGGGAGAGCAGAGGCTATTGGTTTATGAGTACATGCCATTGGGATCTTTGGAGAACCGTTTGCACGGTATATATATATTCGTAATATCTTAATTTTCTTCACCTAGAACAAAATGTTTGGGGTGGGGAGTGATTTTGTGTGTCCTTGGTTTATAAGTTGTTGTTTTGTTGATTAATTTGTCAGATCTTCCACGTAGCAGAAAAGCACTTGATTGGAACGCGAGAATAAAAATTGCAGCTGGTGCAGCTAGAGGGTTAGAGTATTTGCATGATAAAATGAAGCCTCCTGTCATATACCGTGACTTGAAGTGCTCAAATATTTTATTAGGTGAGGATTATCATCCCAAGTTATCAGATTTTGGGTTGGCAAAAGTAGGACCAAGTGGTGATAACACCCACGTTTCAACAAGAGTTATGGGAACATATGGGTACTGTGCACCAGATTATGCAATGACGGGTCAATTGACGTTCAAGTCTGACATTTATAGCTTCGGAGTTGTTCTTTTGGAGATCATCACAGGCAGAAAGGCCATTGACAACACGAAACCTGCTAAAGAACAAAATCTAGTTGCATGGGTATGTCAATATGCTCTTTCATCCAACTTTCTTCACAATGTTGCTACACATCTATCTACTTTTAATGCATTTAATAAACTTCGATATTAGTTAAGATTTCTATCATAAACTTACAGATTAAGATAGGTCAAAGTTGCTTCCTTAAGATTGAATATGGTGTTCGAATTTTTTTTTTCTGGGATAAATCGAAGAGATTGATACCTCGAGTTATGAGTTGTCTTAATAGTCTCCTCCAAAGTGTGAGTTGAGTTTTATCACACATTTTTCTACCACAATAGGTATACTTGTCCCAGCATTTATCTCAACACATTTTCATCGACCCTAGGTAGAGTTAGGTCTTATCATAACGGGACATACTTGTGTTCAGGTGAGTCGGATACCAAAAGAAACCCTTGAATTTGATATCACTGTTGAAATTTTTTTATTTTGCTGGGATAAACCGGGGAGATTGACTACTTTTGAGATATGAATCTGACACCACTTCCTACATAAAACCTTTTAAGGTTTAATGTCTGTGAGTATCGTTCTCCTTATATATCATTCAACTTAACATATGGAAATGTTGTTGGTGAAGAGAATTTTTTTATTTTATTTTTAAGGTTGTTGATCCATTGTCTTCCAAACTCACATAATGCATTGTATATGTTTTATTACAGGCAAGACCTTTGTTCAAAGACAGAAAAAGATTCTGTGAGATGGTTGACCCATTGCTTCAAGGTCAGTATCCAGTAAGAGGTTTGTACCAAGTTCTTGCTATTGCTGCCATGTGTGTTCAAGAACAACCTAGTATGCGACCTGTCATAGCTGATGTGGTTACAGCTCTAAATTACCTTGAATGCCAGAAGTACGATCCCCAATTTCATCTAATTCAAAGCTCTAGAACTGGTTACTATTCTTCAAGACCAACCCACCAAAATCTTAGATCAACTCTTAGCTATGGCTCTGAGCCAAGACCGAGCACAGGTGGTCATAAACTACTTGTTAGTGATAGTGGTTCGGAGTCAGAAATCTATGTAAAAGGTCTATCTTCTCCAAGAACACGAAGTGACGGTCATCAACATTTTTATACCAATAATGATTCCGAGACTGACAGTTCTGCAGATTAGAAAAGTGCTGCGTCTTGGGACATTCATACCGTAAAATGCTTAGCTATCAAATAACAAAAGTTATTTGCTTTTGGCTCCTCTGCTGTATATTTGAGCTGCTTTTCTTGTCTCAACATGGATTCCTCTTCTAGAGATTTGTAGTTGATCCGTATGTTAGAATTTCTCCTCTGCTACAATAATATACTTTTTTTTTTTAATGAAAAAGTATAACTTCAATTCAGTTCATTGGCCATTATAATCTGCATACTCTATATCTTATGCTTTTATACATGCAAGACACTGTCATTGCAATGGGCAGGCTCAATAGAGATAGTATTATGGTTTATGGTTAGATTATAAAGGTATATTAAAGATTTAAATTTTAAATCTAATTCAATCCTACACGCCGAGACATATACATTTTGATGGTGAGACTAGACAATAATAAGTGATACGACCGGAACAATAAATCTGACAAACAATAAATTTTATTATAATAATTTCTAATCATAATTCTAATACCATGTTAGTAAATTGTAAATCTAAGTTAAATTTACGAAATCAATTTGTAAAAGTGAGATTTTCACAATCTTATCATCGGTCGAGGTGAAACTTCCAAAAGTAAATGATTTTAATTTTAGCCATTGTCTTGAAGTTTGGCCATTTTTCTATTTAATAATTTTCTCTGAACTGAATGAATAATGTTTTCATCTTTTATTATTTTTATTTTCATCTATAAAGATGTGAAAACGAATGCACTTGATGATCTTTTCATCTTTATTAGTTACTGAAATGAAATAAGCATGCTTAGATAGATGCCTCTGTATGAATATCTTTCCTATGCTATTAACCCTTATATGTGTGTATTAATAATTCATTTCAGAAAACAAAACAGCGGTGATGAATAATAACTTGGATGAGTAGCATTTAAATGATATAATTAATTTGTTTTGAAAATTCAATTAGACTTTGAATTCTTATTTGGTTCACTAATGTGTCATGACTTGTGAAGTTCTTTCTCATATTCTATAGTGTATACTTATCAATAAAATGAATTCTCGGATTCTATAATGAGACGTTTTGATATTTTTATTTTAATGAAAAGAGAGATTAAAATTAAAGTGAGAAAATATAACATGAAGAGTGATTTAACGAAGAAAAATGAATTCAATATATACAAAGTTAAAAATAAATTATTATTGAATAACTCTGTGAGATCTCTTTACTAGGGATGGCAACGGGGCGGGGCGGGGACGGGTTTCACTATCCCATACCCATCTCCGTAAAACAAATTCATCCCCATCCCCATACCCAAACCCAACGGGTATCAAAGTTTTATCCTATCCCCATCCCCACCGGGTAACGGATATAATCTCGTACCCATACCCGTACCCGTTTCCTTACTAACTTCAATATAAATTTTAATTAATTTTTATAAATTACGGTAAAGGAAACATAATATTATCAAATATTCAATATTAGAAGGATGGTTGTTTCTTTGATATCAAATACTTTGAAATAAATTATAATTGTTTACATTTTAGATTGGAATACCAAATAAAATTTCATGAGAACTAAAACATTTATTAAATTTGCAAATTGTAAACATTAATGAAACCTAGTTGATAAAATTTAAAAATATTTTTAAAAAAATTTAAAGGAAAACAAATATTCAAATTAACATATATTTTAAATATTTGTTTACTTCAATTTTTTAAATTCTAATTAATCTCTTTTTTTATACACTAATAAAAATGATAATACATCACTTAGTCAAAATGACGCAACTAACAAATAATAAACATAATAAAACAAATTTAACATGATTATTGTATATTTTGAACTTCAATATATGTTGGATGGCGATAAAAAAATATTCATGACAATTACATTAAATTTTGATATTGTAGTAAATAAAAGTTATTTATACAATTATAGTGAAAAATTACAGTATGATTGATATAATGAGTTAAAAAATAAAAATAATTAGA